>ENA-UOOE01000095-UOOE01000095.1-fermentation-metagenome-genome-assembly--contig:-NODE-95-length-87109-cov-32.981781_pt1 | contig 87109 bp, 103 predicted proteins | sample MGYA00245776_ERZ724021 | MGnify/ENA primary metagenome ERZ724021 (study PRJEB28704, sample SAMN03018321) | fermentation metagenome | biome: anthropogenic terrestrial biome; feature: soil; material... | reverse complement strand
CCCAACTGGAGACGGGCTTTTATGGAATATTGCGGCTACACCTTCCGCTCCCGCCGTATTATCCGATACACCAGGAAGGTGTTGCCGCTATATGGAATAAAAGAGGTAAAGGCGGGGGAAAGCTCTACGCCCCTGTTCCTTACCCCCAACCGGCGCTAATCCCTGCCCTAAGCCTTACCCCAACTGGAGACGGGCTTTTATGGAATATTGCGGCTACACCTTCCGCTCCCGCCATTAACTTCCGCTCCTGATCTTATCTGCAATCTGCCGGGCGATGGCGGCAACGCCGACATCGGCGGTATCAATCTTCCAGCCCCGCCGCTGCAGACGATAGGCCGCCTCCAGATGCGGCGGCAGTTCAATGCCCAATTCCTGCAGCCGGTCGTAATGATCCAGAATCCGGCTGACGGAAGTATCCAGAACTATGCGGCCTTTTTCAATTATCATGAGACGTCGGCATACGCTCAGCAGCTGACCCAGATGGTGAGCCACCATAATGACCGTTATATGCTCCTGCCGGTTAATGTGCTGCAGATAATCCAGAATGACCCGGCGGCCTTCCCCATCCAGACCGGCCGTAGGCTCGTCCAGCAGCAGATGGCGGGGTTTTAAGGCCAGAATGCCGGCCAGGGCCACTCTCCGCTTTTCACCACTGCTGAGAGCGATGGTCCGACGGCTGCTGTACTCGGCAAAGTCCAGGCCTACCTGCTGCATTGATTCTCTGACCCGCCTATCCGCATCCTCGCTATCCAGGCCTATATTTCTAGGACCAAAGGCGATTTCGTCATAAACCAGATCCGCAAATATCTGCTGCTCCGGATACTGAAAAACCATCCCCACTTCCTGCCTCAGCCCTATAAGCTGCTTTTTGCTGAATTGGGCCAGATCCTGCCCCTCATAAAAAACATATCCCTGCTCGGCTTTTAAAAGCGCATTGAGGAGCTGCAGGAAGGTGGATTTACCGGAACCGGCAGCTCCCATTACCCCCAGCATTTCTCCGTCTTCTACAGTAAAATCCAGGCCCTTTAAGGCTTTCTGAGCAAAAGCCATACCTTTTTGATAGGTAAAAGAGACATCCTTTAAGATGAAGGGCATAAAATATCCACCAGGCTTTCAATGTCGGTAATATCAGCGGGTATTTTTACTCCCGGATTACGATTAAGCTCACCAATAAAGTTACTTATCTCCAAAGGCTCAATCCCCACCTGAGTAAGTTGGGCCCCCATGGTCATAATGTCGGCAGGCGTTCCTATGGTATGGATTTGCCCGTTATCAACGATAATAATTCGCTCCGCCTGCATGGCTTCTTCCAGGCTGTGGGTAATCAAGACCAGTGCAATCCCCTGTTGCTCCCGCATTTTTTTAAACAAGGTCAATAAATCTTTCCTTCCCCGGGGATCCAGCATGGAAAACGGTTCATCCAGGATCAGGTAATCCGGCTGCATGGCCAGCAGGCTGGCCATGCAAATTCTCTGCTTTTGCCCACCGGACAAAAGATAAGGAGGATATTTTATATAATCCTCCATTGACACCATTTTAAGAGCGGTATCCACTCTGTTTCTTATTTCTGCCGGCTCCAGTCCCAGATTTTCCGGTCCAAAAGCTACTTCTTCCTCCACCAGATTGGCCAGCAGCTGGCTATCCGGGTCAGGAAAAAGCAGTCCTACCTTTTTCCTGATAGGCAACAGGTTTTCGGGCCTTGAACTGCTCAGTCCGTCGACGCTGACATCTCCCTGCCCAGGCAGCAGAAGCCCGTTCAGCAAACGGGCCAGGGTCGATTTGCCGGATCCGTTCCTTCCCATTATGGCAATGAATTCGTTCCCATTGATGCCCAGGCTTATGTTCTTTATTGCCGGTCGTTCACCGTGAGGATAAGTATAGCTTACTCCACTAAGCCGGATCATCTGCTATCTAGTCCACCAATTCCAAAATAGCCATGGGAGCGCCGTCGCCTTTGCGGGTGCCGACCTTGATAATGCGGGTATAACCGCCCTGACGCTCGCTGTAGCGGGGAGCAATATCATTAAATAATTTGGATACTACATCTTCACTGGTCAGGTAGGAGAAAGCCTGCCGACGAGCATGCAAATCTCCTCTCTTGCCCAGGGTAATCATTTTATCAGTCAGCCTTTTGATTTCTTTGGCTCTGGTCTCAGTAGTGGTTATTTTGCCCTGATCCAGTAGAGAAGTCACTGAATTTCTCAGTACTGACCTTCTATGGTCACTTCTCAAGCCTAATCTGCGATAAGCCACCTGGGGCCCTCCTTTCTAATCTTCCGGTTTCTTAAAGGACAGATTCAGTTCTTTAAGTTTTCTTTCTATCTCTTCCAGCGATTTCTGTCCGAGATTCCTGATTTTGCTCATTTCCTCCCGGGTTTTTTCGATCAAGTCACCTACGGTATTGATATTGGCCCGCTTCAAGCCGTTGGAAGCACGAACTGAAAGCTCCAGTTCTTCAATGGATATCTCCAATACCTTGTCTTTCTTTTCTTCCTCTTTTTCTACCAGTATTTCCACTTCGGCATAAGTATCATTAATCTCGGTGAAAAGTTTCAAATATTCGATCAATATCTGAGCGGACAAGCTGATACCCTCTTCCGGACTGATAGTGCCATTAGTCCATACTTCCAGGGTAAGGCTGTCATAGTCAGTCCTTTTTCCGACCCGGGCATTGTCAACCGTATAATTGACCCGGTTGACGGGAGTAAAGATGGAATCAATCGGTATCAGACCAACGATTTCCTCGGTTTTGTAAGGCTGCTGGTCAGCACTTACATAACCGCGCCCCCGTTCTACAGTCATTTCCATCTCCAGAACCGCGCCTTCATCCAGAGTCGCAATATGCAGCTCAGGATTTAATATTTCCACCTCGGCATCCTGGATGATGTCCGCGGCAGTGACCTCTTTTTTGCCGCGCTGCTCCAGGCGAATCAGCTTGCGTTCATTGCCTTCATACTTGAGGATCAGCTTTTTTATGTTGAGGATGATCTCAGTCGTATCTTCAAGTATATTAGGAATGGTGGAAAATTCATGCAGTACTCCGTCTATCTTCACTGAACTTACCGCCGCTCCCGGCAGAGATGATAGCAATACCCGACGTAAAGAATTACCCAGAGTTGTTCCATATCCTCTTTCCAAAGGTTCAATCACGAATTTTCCGTAATTCGTATCGCTGTCTTTTTCAACACATTCGATACGCGGTTTTTCCATCTCTAGCATTAATTAATCCCTCCTTCTTTATTAGAGGTGTTTTATCTAGAGTAGAGTTCTACTATTAATTGCTCATTTACCGGCGTATCAATCTGCTCTCTCACCGGATAAGCCAAAACACGGCCTGTAAGGTTTTCCACATCGACGCTCAGCCACTCGGGTGGAGTCTTATAGGCAGCCTGCTCTTTAATTTCCTGGAATTTAGCCATATCCTTGCTGCCGTCTTTTACTTGAATTACATCCTCTACCCTTACCAGCATGGAAGGAATAGCAGCCTTCTTGCCATTAATGGTAAAATGCCCGTGATTAACGAGCTGCCGAGCTTCTTTGCGGGAAGATGCAAAACCCAGCCGGTAAACTACGTTATCCAAGCGCCGCTCCAACAATATAAGCAGGTTCTCACCCGTTATACCCTGCTGGCGGTCAGCCTTGCCAAAATAATTGCGGAATTGTTTTTCCAGAACCCCGTAGGTTCTTTTGGTTTTCTGTTTTTCTCTCAATTGCAGACCATATTCACTGACTTTGGGCCTGCGTCCTTGCCCGTGGGCACCGGGTGGATAGTTTTTCTTTTCCACTGCGCATTTTTCAGAATAACACCTGTCTCCCTTAAGGAACAGTTTTTCTCCTTCCCGGCGGCACTGGCGGCAAACTGCGTCTGTATATCTTCCCACTTTATACCATTACCTCCTTAAACCCTTCTTCTTTTAGGTGGCCTGCAACCATTATGCGGGATGGGAGTAACGTCTTTGATAACGCTTACTTCCAAACCTGCCGCCTGCAGCGATCTTATAGCTGCTTCGCGTCCGGCCCCGGGCCCTTTCACGTAACATTCCACTTCTTTAAGGCCATGCTCCATGGCGGCCCGGGCAGCATTCTCAGCCGCCTGCTGGGCAGCAAAAGGAGTGCTCTTACGTGAGCCCTTGAATCCAACTGTGCCTGCACTGGCCCAGGATATAGCATTACCATGCTTATCGGTAATTGAAATCATAGTATTATTAAAAGTCGATTTAATATGGGCAATACCCTGTTCAATATTCTTTTTTTCGCGTCTTTTAACCCTAGTGGTTGTAGTTCTGCGTGCCACTCATTTATCCCCCTTCCGGCTATTTTTTCTTGCCGCTGACAGTACGTTTAGGTCCCTTGCGGGTACGAGCATTGGTCTTGGTCTTCTGCCCCCGGACCGGCAGTCCGCGGCGATGCCTGATACCTTTATAACAACCCAGATCCATAAGTCTCTTGATATCCATGCTGACCTGCCGCCGCAAATCGCCTTCAACCTGGTACTGTTTCTCAATTATATCCCTTAATTTGGCTACTTCTTCCTCTGTTAAATCTTTCACTCGCGTATCCGGATTTATACCTGCTTCTGCCAGTATTTTCCGGGAAGAAGGCCGGCCGATACCAAAAATATAAGTGAGGGATACTTCCACTCTTTTATCCCGGGGTAAGTCTACTCCCGCTATTCTTGCCAAATTTTTTCACCTCCCGCTTTTTTAGCCTTGTACCTGTTTATGCTTGGGATTCTCGCAAATAACCATTACTTTTCCCTTGCGCTTGATTATCTTGCACTTCTCACACATGGGCTTAACCGACGGTTTTACCTTCACTGTATTTACCTCCTTAAATAACACTGAAAAACTTCTTATTTAAAACGGTATATAATCCTGCCGCGGTTCAGGTCATAGGGTGACAATTCCACCATAACACGGTCACCGGGTAGTATTCTGATAAAGTTCATACGCATTTTGCCAGAAATATGGGCGAGGACTTTATGGCCATTCTCCAATTCCACCCTGAACATGGCGTTGGGCAGCGGTTCGAGTACCTTCCCCTCAACCTCTATAACATCATCCTTAGCCATTTACCAGACCTCCTTCCCATCTAATTCTCCAGCCTCCTGCAACCTTTTCAGATTCTTCCTGATGATATGGTTGTCAGGCTTTTCTCCCCTGCTAAGACAGGTAAGAACATCATTTGCCTGCATTCTGGTTATTTGAAGATGTTTGATGTTTTTGACCTTGGGGTTTTCAATTTTTCTAAGGTCACCGTCAGCCAGAAGAACAAAACGTTCGTTCACTACCTCGACAATTACAAACATTCTCCCTTTATCGCGACCATTTTTAGAATACACAACTTTACCCAGCATAGTTTCTAAAATCTCTGGTCACCCCCATTATCTCAAGGTGAGAATCTCAGGACCACGGTCAGTGATGGCAATCGTGTGTTCAAAATGGGCTGATAAACTGCCATCCCGGGTAACTACCGTCCAGTCATCGGCTTGGGTATATACATTATAGGTTCCTATATTGAGCATAGGTTCGATAGCTATAGTCATGCCTTCTTTCAAGACCGGTCCTCGGTCAGATTTGCCGTAATTAGGTACCGGCGGATCTTCATGCATCCTGCGGCCAATTCCATGACCTACAAAATCGCGCACTACAGAGAAACCATGTTCTTCGGCATATTTCTGAATAGCATGGGAAACCTGGCCTAACCGATTACCGTTTCTAGCTTCGTGAATGCCCTTGAACAACGTTTTCTCCGTATACCGGATTAAGCGTAAAGCTTCTTCACTGACTTCTCCTACCGGAACGGTTATGGCCGCATCACCAGCATAGCCATCCAGTAACAGACCAAAATCGATACTTATAATATCCCCTTCCTTGAGTACCCTGGTTCCCGGTATGCCATGCACAACTTCCTCATTAACGGAAGCACAGATGGCTGCGGGGAAAGGGTTTTTCCCTGCCCGCGGATGGGGATAATTTTTAAAAAGCGGTATAGCCTGGCGTTTTTTGCATTCTTCTTCAGCTATGGCATTTAACGTCCCGGTATTTACACCCGGTCTGATATTAGCTTGCAGTAATTCCAGAATTTTGGCTACGGCCTGCCCTGCCGCCCGCATTTGCCCTATTTCTTCCCGGGTCTTGATAATAATCATTAAAGCTTCTCCAGAAGGTTCTTAATATCGGCAAAAACTTCCGCACTATCACGGTCACCGTCTACCTCATACAGCACACCCTGTTTATCGTAATAATCAAGCAGCGGGTTGGTCTGTTCCAGATAAACATCCAATCTTTTGGCTACGGTATCACCCCGGTCATCACTGCGCTGTACCAGTTGGCCCCCGCATTTATCACAGATTCCCTGGTGCGCAGGAGGGTTGGAGTTAAGGTTATAGACCGCTTTACATTCCTGGCAGCTGACCCTTCCCGCCATACGTTCAATCAGAATCTCATTGGGAACGGCTATATTGATGGCAGCTTCAATTTTTCTGCCCGCAGCTCCCAAAACCCGATCCAGAGCCTCGGCCTGAATGATGGTCCGTGGAAAACCATCCAATAAGAAACCGCCCTTACAGTCGCTTTCAGCCAGCCTCTCTTTTACTATGCCAATGGTTACTTCGTCGGGCACCAGTTTCCCGGCGTCCATGTACTTTTTGGCTTCCTTACCCAGTTCAGTACCGCGGCCGACAGCGTCCCGGAACATATCCCCGGTTGAAATATGGGGGATAGGGTACTGTTTTTTTATAAACTCGGCCTGAGTTCCTTTTCCGGCACCGGGAGGACCCATAAGTACTATGTTCACTAAAATCATCTCCTATTTTACAAAGCCTTCATAACTGCGCAGCAGCAGGTGCGATTCAATCTGCTTCATAGTATCCAGCGCAACCCCGACCACGATCAATAGTGAAGTACCGCCGAACCAGAGGCTGGTTACCCCGGTTAGGTCAATAACAAAGTTCGGCAATACTGCAATCAGAGCCAAAAATACTCCTCCCGCCAGGGTCAACCGGGACAGTACTCTATCAATATATTCTGCGGTGGGCCGACCCGGCCTGATTCCCGGGATAAATCCACCGTATTTCTTGATATTATCCGCTACGTCCATAGGGTTGAATATTATGGCTACATAGAAATAAGTGAAAAATACTATTAAGACAGCGTACAGTATGTTATAAAGAGCACTGCCAAAATCGAAATATTCCTTTAAGAACTGGTTAAACCCAGATTCCGGACTCATCCATGAACCGATGGTGGCTGGAAACATCATCAGGGACATGGCGAATATTATCGGTATAACACCGGCAGCATTGACCTTAAGGGGCAGGAAAGTGCTCTGCCCTCCATAGAGCTTGCGTCCCACTACTCTCTTGGCATATTGCACCGGCAGCCTTCTCTGGCCCTCATTAACACAAATAATGGCTACGATAATTGCCAGAGCTATTACTATAAACAGCAATATGTTAAAGGCTCCGATAATTCCACCGGACAGCTCCTGTCCCACACCGGCTATCTGGCTGGGCAGCCGGGATACGATACCGGCAAAGATTATCAGAGATATACCATTTCCTATACCCTTTTCCGTTATTATTTCACCAATCCACATCAAAATGGCGGTGCCAGCGGTGAGAGAAACGGCGATTATCAGGTAAGAGCCAAAACTCGGATTTATTATGGCGCCACTCTTGCCCAGAGCAACAGACATGCCCATGGCCTGGATGAACCCCAGCACTATCGTACCGTAACGGGTGTACTGAGCAATGATTTTGCGTCCTTCATCGCCCTCTTTTTTCAGTTCCTCCAGTTTCGGTACCACCACCGTCAATAGCTGCATTATAATTGATGCATTAATATACGGGGTTATGCTCATGGCAAATATACTGAAGCGTTTGAACGCTCCTCCGGAAATTATATCGAAGAACCCGAACAGCTGGCCGCTAAGAAGCTGATTCAAAGCCTCCGGGTTTATACCCGGCACTGGTACATGGGCCCCGATACGAAATACCAGCAGCATAAATAAGGTGAACAGTAATTTAAATCTCAGGTCTCCTACCTTAAGTGCTTGCCCCAAAGACCCCAGCATTAAATCACCTCAACTCTGCCACCCCGGGCAGTTACTTTTTCTTCTGCCTGCCTGCTTATTTTGTGGACCCGGATAGTTAATTTCTTCTCCAGTTCCCCATGACCCAGGATTTTTACACCGTCTTTAACGGCATTGATCAATCCTGCGTTTTGCAGTACTTCAGGGGTTATCTCGCTGCCATCTTCAAATCTATTTAGATCCTTGATGTTGACAATAGCATATTCTTTCTTAAATATATTGGTAAACCCACGTTTAGGCAATCGCCTCTGTAAGGGCATCTGGCCCCCTTCAAAACCAAGTCTGGTGCCGCCGCCGGAGCGGGATTTCTGCCCTTTATGTCCGCGGGTTGAAGTCTTCCCATGTCCGGAGCCTATACCCCGACCCACTCTCTTGACACGTTTGGTCGCGCCAGGGGGAGATTTTAGTTCTTCCAGTTTCACTTTAAGACCTCCCTCACCTAATCCAGTTCTTCAACTTTTAACAGGTGATTAATTTTGTTAATCTGCCCGCGTATTTCCGGGCAATCATTTTTGACTACACTTTGCTGCAGCTTTTTAAATCCCAGGCTTCTGACCGTAGCGCGCTGGGTTTCGGGACAGCCAATAAAGCTTTTGACCCATGTTATCTTCAACTGTTTAGCCAAGTCCAGACCCTCCTAGCCGGTAATCTCTTCTATGCTTTTGCCTCGTTGTCTGGCAACATCCTCCACCCTTTTCAGGCCTCTCAGTCCTTCCATGGTAGCGTGCACCATATTGTTGGCATTGGCAGATCCCAGTGATTTAGTAAGTATATCCTTTATCCCGGCAGCTTCCAGAACTGCCCTGACCGGTCCGCCGGCAATAACCCCGGTACCAGCCGATGCCGGTTTGAGGAGCACTTCACCAGCGCCAAACCTGCCTAAGATAGAGTGAGGAATGGTTCTTTCATCAATCAGCGGTATTTCTATCATGTCCTTTTTAGCACTTTCAACCGCTTTGCGAATGGCTTCCGGTACTTCGGTAGCCTTGCCTTTGCCGGTACCAACCTTGCCTGCGCCATCACCAACTACGACCAGAGCGCTGAAGCTGAATCTCCGTCCGCCTTTTACAACCTTGGCCACCCTTCTTACGTTGACCACTTTTTCAATCAGTTCCGGGCCGGCCTGTTCCTTTTCAATCATCGTGTCCCTCCTAACTCATGTAGATTGATGTTAGAATTCAAGTCCGCTTTCTCTGGCTGCTTCCGCCAGAGCTGCAATACGTCCGTGATATTTGTATCCGCTGCGGTCAAAGACTACTTTGTCAATACCTTTTGCTTTAGCCCGTACAGCTATATTGTTTCCCACCGCTTTCGCCGCCTCGGTGCTGGTCTTGGAAGCCAAATCCCCCAGTTCTTTATCCCGGGTAGATGCTGCCGCCAGGGTCTTTCCCTGTTCATCATCTATAACCTGGGCATATATATGATTAAGGCTTTTATATACGCAGAGTCTGGGGATATCACCGGTTCCGGCTATTTTCCTGCGAATCCGGTTGTGTTTTCCCTGTCTCAACACATTCCTGCTAACCTTTTTAATCAAGCCTGATCACTTCCTTCCTGCCTTACTTGCCGCCGGCTTTACCAGCTTTGCGCCTGACGACCTCGTTTTCATATTTTATACCTTTGCCTTTGTAAGGCTCAGGCTTTCTGATGGCGCGAATGTGAGCGGCGGTATTACCAACCAGTTGTTTGTTAATGCCTTTTATGGTGATTTTGGTTGGAGCAGGAACTTCAAATTCTATTCCCTCCGGAGCATCTACTTCAACCGGATGGGAGAACCCAATGTTTATCACCAGCTTTTTCCCTTGCATTTGAGCTCTGTAGCCTACGCCTACCAATTCCAATTTTTTCTCGAAACCGTTGGTAACTCCCTCAACCATATTGGCAATCAAGGCTCGGGAAAGCCCATGATAAGCACGTCGTTTCTTATCATCGCCTGCTCTTTGCACCAGGATCTGATTATCTTCCTGGGTTACAGCAATTTCATCTGGTATCATCTGGGCCAGGGTGCCTTTGCTGCCCTGTACCGTTACCATATTGCCATCTATCGTTACCTTTACGCCTGCAGGTAGACTGATAGGTTTTCTACCGATTCTTGACACTATCTTCTCCTCCTTCAGCTACCATATATAGCATACTACTTCGCCGCCTAAACCGGCTTTTCTAGCCTTTTTATCGGTCATTAGCCCCTGGGAGGTGGATATCACGGCTGTACCCAGTCCACCCAAAACTTTGGGAATCTCATCTTTTTTGACATACACTCTGAGGCCGGGTTTGCTTATCCTCTTAAGTCCGGTAATAACCTTTTCCCGGTTCGGACCATACTTGAGGTATATCCTGATAATTCCCTGTTTGCCATCTGCTATATATTCATAATCCTTGATGTACCCTTCATCTTTCAGGATTCCAGCTATTCCTATTTTCAGTCTGGAACCGGGTACCTCAACGGTTTCATGCATGACCATGTTACCATTTCTTATTCTGGTTAAGAAATCGGCTACGGGATCAGTCATGACCATACTCAATACCTCCTTTTTATCGACCTACCAGCTAGATTTAGTAACTCCTGGCAGCTCTCCCTTGTGGGCCAGCTCCCTAAAACAAATCCTGCACATGCCAAATTTGCGCATATACGCCCGGGGCCGTCCACATATTTTACAGCGGTTATAAGTTCTTACCGCGTATTTGGGTTCGCGTTTTTGCTTGGCAATCATCGCCTTTTTAGCCATCTTTCTTACCCCCTATCTAAACGGCATTCCCATATGTTTCAAAAGTTCCTTCGCTTCTTCATCAGTCCTGGCAGTGGTCACTATCACTACTCCCATTCCCCGGATTTTATCGATTTTGTCATACTCTATCTCCGGAAATATGGTCTGCTCCTTTATCCCCAAAGAATAATTTCCCCGGCCATCAAAAGCCTGCGGTGAAACCCCGCGGAAATCGCGTACTCTGGGCAGAGCCAGATTAATTAGTTTATCCAGGAAGTTATACATTCTTTCTCCCCGTAAGGTAACCTTACAACCGATAGCCATGCCTTCCCTTAATTTAAAGCCGGCGATTGATTTTTTGGCCTTGGTAACTATCGGTTTTTGTCCGGCAATCAAAGTTAAATCATTAACTGCGCCATCCAAAGCTTTGGGATTCTGTATAGATTCTCCCACACCAATGTTAACCACTACCCGCTCAATCCGGGGGACCTGCATAATGTTTTTATATTGGAAGTTTTCCATCAGTTTCGGTACTATTTCACTTTTATATTGTTCATATAACCTGGCCATTAACCAGCTAGCCTCCTTTCCTGGAGTTTTAGTCTATTATCTCTCCACAATTTTTGCATACTCTTACTTTTTCGTTATTATCAAGTACTTTGCTGCCGATGCGGGTGGGCTTGTCGCATTTATTGCAGAGCAGCATAACGTTAGAGGCGTTCATAGGGGTTTCGATTCGCAATATCCCCCCTTGTGGTATAGCCCGGCTCGGCTTTTGATGCTTTTTAACCCGATTGATGCCTTCGACTACAACCTTATTCTGCCCCGGCAGAACCCGCAGTACTTTGCCCTTTTTGCCGGCGTCTTTGCCTGTAGTTACCAGAACAATATCGCCTTTCTTGATTCGCATTCAATTACACCTCCATCAACTACAGGACTTCCGGAGCCAGGGATACTATTTTCATAAAGTTCTTTTCTCTCAGTTCTCTGGCTACAGGCCCGAAAATACGGGTGCCCCTGGGATTGTGATTATCATCTATTATTACGGCCGCATTCTCCGAAAAGGCGATATAAGAACCGTCAGGACGCCTGATTTCCTTTTTGGTTCTGACCACCACGGCCTTGACCACATCACCTTTTTTAACTACCCCGCCGGGGGCCGCTTCCTTGACACTGGCGATAATGACATCCCCCACCGTGGCATACCTTCTTTTGGAGCCGCCGGGTATTTTTATACACAATATTCTTTTGGCACCGGTGTTATCTCCGACCTGAAGCATTGTTTCCTGTTGGATCACGGCTTTAACCTCCCTTCCAATTCCAGGCCTTATTCTAAAGTTTCGGCTTTACGAACGATCTCTATCAGCCGCCATCTCTTATCCTTGCTTAAAGGACGGGTTTCCATGATTTTGACTACATCACCGGTTTTGGCTTCGTTGTTTTCATCATGAGCTTTATACTTTTTACTGGTTTTAATCGTCTTTTTATAAAGAGGATGCTGTTTTACGGTTTCGACCCTGACAGTTATGGTTTTGTCCATTTTATCGCTGTATACCGTTCCCATCCTTATTTTTCTGTTTCCACGATTATCTGCCACCCTTAGACCTCCTTAAATAAGTTTTCACCTGACTAGTGATTGTTTTGCTGGGAAAGTTCCCTTTGTCGTAAAACCGTCTTACACCTGGCAATGTTCTTTCTAACATCTCTTATTCTCATCGGATTGTCTAATTGTCCGGTAGCAAGCTGAAACCTCAGATTGAATAACTCCTCTTTATAATCGGAAACTTTCTTGTTGAGTTCATCGTCGGTTAGCTCTCTCATCTGCTTAGCTATCACTAACCTCACCACCCATTTCTTCTCTTTTTACAAACTTGCACTTGATTGGCAGTTTGTGTGCCGCCAGACGCATGGCTTCAGCAGCAACTTCTTCAGTTACTCCGGAAAGCTCAAACATAACCCGGCCCGGTTTAACTACTGCTACCCAATGTTCGGGGGAACCTTTGCCCTTACCCATACGAGTCTCAGCCGGTTTAACGGTCAAAGGCCGATCCGGGAAGATCTTAATCCATAGTTTCCCGCCTCTCTTCACATAGCGGTTGATGGCTATACGGGCTGCCTCTATCTGGCGGTTGGTGATCCAGGCTGCTTCCAGGGCCTGTAGTCCATAATCTCCATAAGTAACGCTATTGCCCTTATTGGCCTTACCCTTGAGATCAGGGCGATGCTGCTTTCTGTATTTAACTCTTTTTGGGGTAAGCATTATTGTTCTGCCTCCTCCACTACTTTCTGTTTCGGTCTCTGTTTTGCCTCCGGCATTATTTCTCCCCGGTTAATCCATACTTTAATGCCGATTTTGCCATAGGTGGTGTTGGCTTCAGCAAAACCATAATCAACATCAGCGCGCAGAGTGTGCAAGGGGACTTTGCCCTCCGAATACCACTCGGTTCTGGCTATTTCAGCCCCACCCAGGCGACCAGATATCATGACTTTTATACCTACTCCGCCGGCTCTCATGGTTCTGCCCACGGTCTGCTTCATGGCCCGGCGGAAAGATATTCTTTTTTCCAGTTGTTGGGCGATATTCTCAGCCACTATCTGGGCGTCCAATTCCGGTTTCTTTATTTCCTGGATGTTTATATTCACGTTCTTATTGGTCATTTTAATTAATTCAGCCTTGAGTTTTTCTACTTCCGTCCCACCGCGGCCAATTACTATTCCCGGTTTGGCGGTGTGGATGGTTACCCGCACCCGATTGCCGGTTCTTTGAATCTCAACCTTGGAAATGCCGGCCGTATAAAAATGCTCTTTAATGTACTGGCGAAGTTTATAATCCTCATGCAGCAGATCAGTGTAGTCACGATCAGCATACCAGTTGGAGTCCCAATCTCTGATAATCCCAATTCTAAAACCTTTAGGATGAACCTTTTGACCCACTATTTAACCTCCCTTTCCCTGACTATCACGGTTATATGGCTGGTTCTGTGCCGCCTTACATCTGCTCTGCCGTAAGCTCTGGGCCTCATCCGCTTGAGTGTGGGCCCTTCATCTACATAAATCTCGGATATAAATAGTTCACCGGAATCCATATCATAGTTGTGCTCGGCATTGGCAATAGCAGATTTTAATACTTTACCGATCAAGGGAGCGGATTTTTTATTGGTATATCTGAGAATGCCGACCGCTTCATCAACATCTTTACCTCTTACCAGATCAGCCACCTGGCGAGCCTTTAAAGGAGATACTCTCAGATGACGGGCTACCGCTCTGGCTTCCATATTAATTCCTCCTTCCTACCTGGGTCTGCTGGATTTTTCATTTTTGCCAGCGTGTCCTCTATAGGTCCTGGTAGGGGCAAATTCTCCCAGTTTCATTCCTACCATATCCTCAGTTACATATACCGGGATATGCCTGCGGCCATCATGCACCGCCAGGGTATGCCCAATCATCTGGGGCATAACGGTGGAACGCCTCGACCAGGTCTTTATTACTTTTTTCTGGCCGCTTTCGTTCATCTGTTCAATTTTTCCGAGAAGTTTTTCTTCACAATAAGGTCCTTTTTTTAATGACCTGCTCATTTACAGACCTCCTTTATTTGCGTTTCCGGACGATCATTTTATCAGACGGCTTCTTCCTGCGAGTGGTACCGCCTATGGCTATCTTACCCCAGGGAGAAACCGGGTATTTCCTTCCTATAGGTGCCCGTCCTTCGCCGCCGCCATGAGGATGGTCGGTCGGATTCATAACTGAACCTCTTACGGTTGGCCTGATTCCCAGCCAGCGAGTCCTTCCCGCTTTGCCCAGGGTTTGGTTTTCGTATTCCAGATTACCTACCTGCCCGATACTGGCCCGGCAATTTACATGAACCAGTCGGACTTCTCCGGATGGCAGACGTACATGGGCATAGGCCCCTTCTTTGGCCATCAGCTGAGCTACGGTTCCGGCCGAACGTACCAGCTGGGCGCCTTTGCCGGGTCTCAGCTCAATGTTGTGAATCAAGGTACCTACCGGTATATCTTTCAACGGCAAGGAATTGCCCGTCTTAATATCCGCTTCGGAACCCGATTCTACCATATCCCCCACTTTTAAGTTATGGGGAGCAATTATATAGGCTTTATATCCGTCCGCATAGTGTAATAAAGCAATATTGGCGGAACGATTGGGGTCGTATTCAATAGCCGCTACCTTGGCCGGGACATTGTCTTTAATCCGCTTAAAGTCGACTATGCGATAAAGCCGCTTGTGGCCACCACCGCGATGCCTTACGGTTAATTTACCTCGGGCATTTCTGCCGCCGGTTCTTTTTAGTGGGGCCGTAAGCTGTCTTTCCGGTTCTTTCTTGGTTATTTCCTCGAAAGTCATCACCGTCATTTGCCTTCTGCTAGGCGTTATAGGCTTATATTTTTTTATGCCCATCTAAAATTTTCCCTCCTTAAACAGCGCAAACCAGCCGTTTTACATGCCTTCGAAAAGACGTATTTTCTGTCCGGGCTTCAGGGTAACGACTGCCTTCTTACGGTTGGGAGCACGACCTTCAAACCGGCCCATGCGTTTTGGTTTGCCTTTTATATTAATGGTATGGACGTTATCAACTCTAACGCTGAATATATTTTCAACGGCATTCTTGATTTCGGTTTTATTGGCTCTGCGGTCCACTATGAAAGTGTATTTATTGTCTGCCAGAAGATTCATGGACTTCTCAGTTACAACCGGTTTTATAATTATATCCCTGTAGTCTTTCATGTTAGGCATATACCTCCTCTACTCTGGCGACGGCATCCCTGGTAATGAGTAGAGTATCGTACTTTAACAGATCATAGACATTGATAAAATCTACTCTTAACGGTTTAACTCCGGGAATGTTGCGGGCTGATTTCATTACATTGGAGTCGCCATCAGCTGTTACCACCAGGGTCTTGGGGCCACTGTTTAAAGATTGCAGAGTTGCTATCATAAGCTTGGTTTTGGGTTCATCAAATTTCAGTTCATCAACTACTATAATATTGTTATCAATTATCTTGCTGGAAAGGGCTGATTTCATAGCCAATCTTCTTACTTTACGGGGTAAACGATAAGAGTAATCCCGTGGTTTGGGGCCAAAGGCTATACCGCCGCCGGTCCAGACCGGATTCCGGCTGCTGCCTACCCGGGCTCTGCCGGTGCCCTTTTGTCTCCAGGGTTTTTTCCCCCCGCCGCTCACTTCGGCACGAGTTTTACTTGATGAGGTTCCCACTCTTTTATTGGCCAACTGCATCTTCACAAAGTCATGCATTACTGCTGTATTAGGCTCTATGCCAAAAACCTTATCGTTTAATTCCAGTTCTCCAATCTGGGCCCCGCTCATATCGTATAACGCTACTTTAGGCACTTTTCTTACCTCCTTTGTAGTTAACTATGCCTTAACCGAATCTTTGATTATAACCAGTCCTTTTCTGGGCCCTGGAATTGATCCTTTGATCAGGATAAGATTTCTCTCCGGATAGACTTTTACTACCTTCAAGCCCTGCACAGTTACCCTCTCTCCTCCTAAATGGCCAGGAAGCTTTCTGCCTTTGAATACTCTAGCCGGGCCTTTGGCAGCCAGTGAACCAGGGCGGCGATGGTATTTGGAACCATGACCCATGGAACCACGGGCGAAGTTGTGTCTCTTTACCGCACCAGCAAAACCTTTTCCCTTGGAAGTGCCCACAACATCTACCATATCTCCGGGGTTAAACAGGTCAGCTTTTATCTCCTGACCAATCTCGTAGGCTCCAATATCCGTAACCCTGAATTCCTTTACATAACGCAGGGGCTTGACATTGGCTTTTTTAAAATGTCCCCGGGCCGGCTTGTTTACCTGTTTTTCTTTCAGGTTGTAAAAGCCTACCTGAATAGCGTTATAGCCATCTATATCACTTAGTTTTTTCTGTAAAACCGTACAGGGACCAGCTTCTATAACAGTCACCGGCACGGCTTGGTCGTTCTCGTCGAAAATCTGGGTCATGCCAACTTTGATACCCATGATTGCTTTGTTTATATCAGCAGCCACCTAAACTACCTCCTAGTTGTGATTTCTCTTAGCGATTGGTTGGAATCGGGGCATCCAACTTCACTTCATATCAACCCGGATATTTTATCGCTTTGAGGCCTTTGCCCCCGGCCTCTAGGCACCGGTCCTCACACCTATAATTTGATCTCTATATCTACTCCTGAAGGCAGATCCAGGTGCATCAGAGCATCTATGGTTTTGGGGTTAGGATCCAAAATGTCTATTAAGCGCTTATGGGTTCTCATTTCAAACTGCTCCCGGGAGTCCTTGTTAACATGGGGAGACCTTAAAATAGTATATATATTCTTTTCCGTAGGCAGGGGAATGGGTCCGGAAACACTGGCCCCATTTTTCCTGGCCGTTTCCACTATCTTTTGCGAGGATTGATCCAATAGTTTGTGATCAAATGCTTTGAGTCTAATTCTAACCTTTTGCTGGCCACTCACGCAGTTAAACCTCCTTAAATCGGCTTTAATTAGTACACGCTACCGGGTGTATAAATATTAACAGGTTCTAAACCTTGTTTTGAAAGAACATTTACCGGTCATCTTCCGGTTAAAAACATACCCGGAAGGGAGAACTGCCCCCCTTCCGGCAGCTTTCAATCTTATTACAGACTGGTAACAACACCTGAGCCTACGGTTCTTCCGCCTTCGCGGATAGCAAAACGCAAACCTTCTTCTATAGCAATCGGAGTTATCAATTCAATGGCCATCTGCACGTTATCCCCCGGCATTACCATCTCCACTCCCTCCGGAAGTTGAATAATCCCGGTCACATCAGTGGTGCGGAAGTAGAACTGAGGACGATACCCGCCAAAGAACGGAGTGTGTCTTCCGCCTTCTTCTTTGGTCAGTACGTATACTTCAGCTTTGAAACTGGTTAAGGGATGAATGCTTCCGGGTTTGGCCAGTACCATGCCCCGCTCGACTTCTTTACGGTCTACGCCTCTCAACAGGGTACCGATATTATCCCCGGCCTGAGCATAGTCCAGAAGTTTCCTGAACATTTCAACTCCGGTACATACGGTCTTTCTGATTTCATCCCGCATGCCGACTATGGCTACTTCGTCACCGACCTTGACCTGGCCTCTTTCCACTCTGCCAGTGGTTACGGTACCTCTTCCGGTAATGGTGAATACGTCTTCAATCGGCATCAGGAAAGGCAAATCAACCGGTCTTTCCGGCAACGGTATATAACTGTCGACAGCATCCATCAGTTCCCATATATGCTTGCACCACTCGCAGTCTCTGCTGCCGCAGCCGCATTCCATGGCTTTTAAGGCTGATCCCTTTATTATCGGGATATCGTCTCCCGGAAATTCATATTCGCTCAACAGCTCTCTGATTTCCATTTCCACCAGTTCCAGAAGTTCGTCATCGTCAACCATGTCGATTTTGTTCATGAATACTACCATATAACGTACTCCCACCTGTCTTGACAGGAGTATATGCTCTCTGGTCTGGGGCATGGGGCCGTCAGCTGCTGATACCACCAGTATGGAACCGTCCATCTGAGCTGCTCCGGTAATCATGTTCTTTATGTAGTCTGCATGTCCCGGGCAGTCTACATGGGCATAGTGTCTGGTCTCAGTCTGGTATTCCACGTGGGAAGTGTTGATGGTTATTCCTCTTTCTTTCTCTTCCGGCGCTTTATCAATTTCTTCATAAGAAGTAGCCGTGGCTCCACCCGCTTTGGACAAAGTCATGGTTATTGCCGCGGTCAGGGTCGTCTTACCATGGTCAACGTGACCTATGGTTCCAATGTTAAGATGAGGTTTAGTCCTCTCGTATTTTGCCTTTGCCATCCTATCTCTCACCTTTCTTTTTGATTATTTGGTTTCGGTAATTTTTTTAAAATATATTTTTTCAGGATAAGGAGCTGCTCCACTTGTATCAAAATACAAGTATGATTCTAAGGTAAACACGGTTTTATTAGTTTTTCTTGAAATTCTGATCCCTGTTGCCTCACCCCTCACACCTGACTATAATCGTTTAGACTGGCAACCCATATCTGCGGGCTATTATTTCTCTGCTTTTGGACTCGGGTACTTCACCATAGTCCCTGATATGCAGAGAAAAGCTAGCTCTCCCCTGGCTCAACGACCTGAGACTGGTAGCATAACCGAAGGTCTCAGCCAGAGGAACCGTTCCCTTGACAATCCTACTGTCACGGTTTTCTTCAAAGCCAAGGATTCTGCCTCGGCGCGCATTAAGGTCGGATATGATTTCGCCCACATATTCTTCCGGGCTGACAATTTCTATATCCATTATGGGCTCCAGAAGAATTGGATCAGCCTTGGCCAGAGCTTGTTTGATGGCCATACTGCCTGCTACTTTAAAAGCCTGTTCACTGGAATCCACCTCATGGTAAGCTCCTCCAGTCAGATCAATTTTTATGTCATCGACCGGATAGCCGGCCAGAATTCCTGCCTGTAGAGCTTCTAGTACTCCAGTTTCCACCGCCGGTACAAACTCCCGCGGTATATCTTCCGGACTGGCCTGACTGCTAAAATGCTTGCCCTCGCCTTCTGCCAGGGGACTGATTTCGATAATAACCCGGGCAAATTGCCCGCGTCCGCCACTCTGTTTGTCAAATGTTTGATCAGCCAGAGCCGTCTTTTTAATAGTTTCCTTATATGCTACCCGGGGTTTGCCCACATTGGCATTGACCTTGAATTCCCGCAGGAGCCGGTCAATTATGATCTCCAGGTGCAATTCCCCCATACCGGATATTATGGTTTGACCGGTTTCCGGGTCAATCCGGGTTCGAAAACTTGGATCTTCTTCTGCCAGATGCATCAGGCTTTCTCCTATTTTATCCTGATCAGCTTTGGTTCTGGGCTCAATCGCCACATCAATAACCGGTTCCGGAAAGTCCATAGACTCCAGCACCACCAGATGATGTTCCTCGCACAGAGTATCTCCGGTTACAGTGGTTTTAAGTCCTACCCCGGCCACAATATCACCTGCCAGAGCTTCTTCTATTTCCTCCCGATGATTAGCATGCATCCTTAAAATCCTGGTTATACGCTCTTTCTTATTATTCCCACTATTGAGAATATAAGCTCCGGATTTTATTCTGCCGGAATATATCCGAAAATAGGTCAGTTTACCCACATAAGGATCACTGGCGACTTTAAAAGCCAGCGCACAAAGCGGTGCATTCCAGTCTGCCCTTACCTCTACCTCACTGCTGTCAAGGGGATTGACTCCGGTCAGGGCAGGGATATCCAAAGGAGACGGCAAGTAGTTGACCACTGCATCCAGCAGCATCTGTACCCCCTTATTTTTAAAGGATGATCCGCATAAAACCGGTACCACTTTATTGGCAATGGTTAATTTTCTCAAAGAACTAGTGATCTCATCAACTGAAATCTCTTGGCCTTCCAAGTACTTAAAAAGTATTTCATCATCATACTCTGATAGCTTCTCCAGAAGCTGGTTTCGATATTGCTGGGCTTCAGCCATCTCCAATTGGTCCAGCTCCCGGGTAAGAAATGTTTCCCCCAAGTCATCCTGGTATTCATAGGCTTTAAATCTGATGACATCTATTACTCCCCGGAAATTATCCTCAGCCCCAATCGGCAATTGGGTCAGAACCACTTCACTGCCGAGATTATTCTCTATCATTTTGACGGCTCGGAAATAATCTGCTCCTATCCGGTCCATCTTGTTGATATAGGCTATTCGGGGAACCTTATAGCGATCTGCCTGTCTCCATACCGTTTCTGATTGGGGTTGCACTCCGGCAACTGCACAGAATATGCCGATTGCCCCATCAAGGATTCGTAATGACCGTTCTACCTCAACCGTAAAGTCCACATGCCCGGGCGTATCAATGATATTGATGTTACAATTCTGCCACCGGCATGCAGTCGCCGCCGAGGTTATGGTTATACCTCTTTCCTGCTCCTGGCTCATCCAATCCATGGTGGCTGTCCCTTTGTCCACTTCACCCATGCGGTGCACTTTACCGGAATAATATAATATCCTCTCGGTAGTGGTGGTCTTGCCAGCATCAATATGAGCCATTATACCAATATTTCTGATTGCAGATAAGTCTGATATATCGGTCATGATCATCCTCCGGATACAATTCCTGATCAGTATCAAGAATTGGTTGCCAATAGGTCCGCAACCCTACCAGCGGTAGTGAGCAAAAGCCTTGTTGGCTTCCGCCATCTTATGGGTATCTTCTTTCTTTTTAACTGAACCGCCGGTGCTATTGTAAGCATCGGTTATCTCACCAGCCAGACGTTCAGCCATAGTCTTTTCACCACGTTTGCGAGCATATCCAATCAGCCATCTGATAGCCAGAGTCTGCCTTCTTTCAGGTCTGACTTCAACCGGAACCTGATAGTTGGCTCCGCCAACCCGCCGGGCTCTGACTTCAACAATAGGAGTTATATTTTTCATGGCTTCTTCAAAGACTTCCATGGCGTTCTTGCCTGTACGCTTCTCTACTATGGCGAAGGCGCTATAGCAAATGTTTTCGGCTATGCTCTTTTTGCCATCCCACATTACCTGGTTCACTAGTTTGGTAAACAGCTTGCTGTTATAAATAGGATCCGGCAGTACATCTCGTTTAGGGACGGGCCCTTTTCTAGGCATATCGTTCCTCCCTCCTATTTCTTCTTAGGTCTCTTGGTGCCATATTTGGATCTGCCCTGGTTACGGTTCTGTACCCCGGCAGCATCAAGAGTACCTCTGATAATATGATATCTTACCCCAGGCAAGTCTTTAACCCTGCCTCCTCTTATCAGCACAACCGAGTGTTCCTGAAGGTTATGGCCAATACCAGGGATATAAGCGGTTACCTCAATACCATTGGTTAGCCTTACCCTGGCTATTTTCCGCAGGGCCGAATTAGGCTTTTTAGGGGTGGTGGTATATACGCGGGTACATACCCCTCTTTTTTGCGGACAGCTCTTCAGGGCTGGTGCGGTTGATTTTTTTTCTCCTTTTTCGCGTCCTTTTCTGACCAGCTGGTTTATCGTCGGCATGTCTGCACCTCCCTTCTCATCATATTAGAGCCTTAAAAACAGTTTTCTTAAGACCCTCTATTAATCAGCGCTACAGTTGCTGAACCCACTTCTATGCCGCATACATCACCTAATATCTCCATGTTTTCAACCATCTGTATTTCAACCTGGTTTTGGCGGCACAGTTCCTTTATCGGTTCAATAATGTGCGGTTCAGCATCCAAAGCTATGAATACTTTTTGGGCTACCCCTCTGCTGATTGCCTTTTTTACTTGCTTGGAACCAATTACTTTTGGACTGTTTTTTATTTCCTGCAGTGACAAAAGCGATATCCTCCTTCGGCAAATAATCCCGAGCACAAGGCAGCATTACAGCTTATTTGCCGCGCACTTAGATATTTTAGCACCTGAAAGCGCCTCAGTCAACCAAAGCTTTATATTAAATACAAAAATAACCACACTCTACCGCAGACACCTTGAAAGTACAATATCCTGCTGGTACGCTGCTGTTTCCCGGAAGCTATTCCGGTGTACTATTCCCCCTCGGCAGATCCCTGGGGAGATGTTGTCTCTTCCTTTTCGATTACCCCGGTATTGCGATACAGGGGGTAACCGGTGCCGGCAGGTATAAGTTTGCCGATAATAACGTTTTCCTTAAGGCCAATCAAATGATCCACCTTGCCTTTTATAGCAGCCTCTGTAAGAACCTTGGTGGTCTCCTGGAAAGAAGCCGCCGACAGGAAGGAGTCGGTATTGAGCGAGGCCTTGGTAATACCCAGAAGCATAGGGCTGCATACTGCCGGCAGTCCCTGGTGCTGCATCACCCACTGATTTTCTTCCTCGAAAACAGAAATATCCATAAAGGAGCCGGGCAGCATTGAGGTATCGCCTGAATCTTCGATCCTCACCTTTTTCAGCATCTGGCGTATCATTATTTCAATGTGTTTGTCACTGATGTCAACCCCCTGGGAACGATACACCTTTTGTACCTCTTGTAAAAGGTAGCGCTGCACGTCCTGCAGTCCTTTGGTTTTTAATATATCATGCGGATTTAAAGGCCCTTCCGTCAAAGCATCACCGATTTCAACATAATCCCCTTCACTGACTTTGAGGCGGGAACCGTAATGCACCGGATAAGCGCCGAAAACCTCGCCATTGTCGCCCAGTATTTCCACTTCGCGCCGGCCTTTGTTTTCTCCAAATTTGACGGTACCGGAAACTTCGGCTACTACCGCCTGCCCCTTGGGTTTGCGTACTTCAAACAGCTCTTCGACCCGGGGCAGACCTCGGGTAATGTCTTCTCCGGCTACTCCTCCGGTATGGAAGGTACGCATGGTAAGCTGGGTTCCGGGCTCACCGATGGACTGGGCCGCCACGGTACCTACGGCTTCACCTATCTCCACCCCATAACCGGTGGCCAGGTTGCGTCCGTAACATTTCTGGCAAACTCCATGCCTGGTCTTGCAGGTCAGAACGGTTCTGATTTTTACCCTCTCAATACCAGCCCGTTCAATGGCATATCCTATATCATCGTCAATCATCTCATTCTCTTCCACCAGAACCTCGCCTGTCTGGGGGTGCAGAATGGTATCCAATGACACCCGCCCTATTATTCTCTGGTGCAAAGGCTCAATCAGCTGTGAGCCTTCCATAATTTTTTCCACCCAGATACCTTCGGCGGATTCACAGTCAGTTTCCCTTACGATTACATCCTGGGATACATCTACCAGACGGCGGGTCAAATAACCGGAGTCAGCCGTACGCAAAGCAGTATCGGCCAAACCTTTGCGCGCTCCGTGAGTAGATATAAAGTATTCCAAAACGGTCAAGCCTTCGCGGAAATTAGCCTTAATGGGAAGGTCGATAATTTTTCCCGCAGGGTCGGCCATAAGTCCGCGCATCCCGGCTAACTGCCGTATCTGCTGGAAGTTGCCGCGGGCGCCGGAGATGGCCATCATATAAACCGGATTGTCTTCGCTTAACGATGCTTTTAAGGCTTCGGTCACATCATCAGTAGCCTGGTTCCATATCTCAACCACCTGGGCGTGTCTCTCATCATCAGTGATCAGCCCTACCATGTAGTCCCCCTCAATAGCATCCACCGCTTTGTCGGCCTCGGCCAGAATATCCGCTTTGGCTTTGGGGGTTTTAAAATCAGTAACACCTACACTGATGCCGGCCCGGGTACCAAATTGATAACCCAGCCGTTTAATGCCGTCAAGCATGGCGGCAGTCTTCGCATTACCCTCCAAACGATAGCATTCGTACACCAGTTCACCGAGCTGTTTCTTGTCAATTACCTGGTTGTAGAATCCCAGGCTTTTAGGAATAATATCATTAAATATCAGCCGGCCTACCGAAGTTTCCGCTATCTCTTCTTTGAATTCCTGTTTTCCGTGGCTTTTCAGCAGTTCTTTTCCCGTCATAATAGGCAACGGCATCTTGACCCGGATTTTTTCATGCAGGGTAATAACCTTCGTATCATAAGCCATGCGAGCCTCATCAGGGTCGCGGAAGGCTTTGGGGGATTCTTTATCCCAGTCTTCCTGGCTCATATAGGTCAGGTAATAAAGTCCGATAACCATATCCTGGGTGGGTGTCACTACCGGTTTGCCATCCTTGGGATTAAGAATATTGTTACTGGCCAGCATTAACAGCCGGGCCTCAGTCTGAGCCTCGGCTGACAAGGGAACGTGTACTGCCATCTGGTCCCCGTCAAAATCGGCATTATAGGCGGTACAAACCAGAGGATGAAGTTGCAGGGCCCTGCCTTCCACCAATACCGGTTCAAAAGCTTGAATTCCCAGCCGGTGCAGGGTAGGAGCACGGTTTAGCAGTACCGGATGTTCTTTTATCACATCGTCCAGGATATCCCAGACCTCTTCCCGGCCTCTTTCCACCATTTTTTTAGCACTTTTTATATTGGAAGCAATACTCCGGTCGACCAGTTTTTTCATGACGAAAGGCTTGAAAAGTTCCAAGGCCATTTCCTTGGGCAAACCGCACTGATGCATATGCAGGTTAGGTCCCACCACGATAACTGAACGTCCGGAATAGTCTACCCGCTTGCCCAGCAAGTTCTGGCGGAAACGGCCCTGCTTGCCTTTTAACATATCACTCAGGGATTTCAGGGGCCGGTTGCCAGGCCCGGTTACCGGGCGTCCTCTCCGGCCGTTGTCTACCAGAGCGTCCACGGCTTCCTGCAGCATCCGTTTTTCATTGCGGACAATGATATCCGGAGCTCCTAAATCCAAAAGCCTTTTCAGGCGGTTATTGCGATTTATTACCCTACGATAGAGGTCATTAAGGTCGGAGGTGGCAAAACGGCCGCCATCCAACTGCACCATCGGTCTCAACTCAGGCGGAATAACCGGCAATACGTCCAGTATCATCCAAATGGGGTCATTGGAGGAAAGGCGGAAAGATTCCACTACTTCCAATCTTTTAATGGCCCGGCCTTTTCTCTGTCCGGTAGTTGTAGCTATCTCTTCTTTCAATTCCTGGGACATCTTATCCAGTTCAATTTCGCCCAGCAATATTTTCACGGCTTCAGCGCCTATTCCCGCCTGGAAGGAATCACCGTAGCGTTCTTTGGCTTCCCGGTATTCCCTTTCATTCAGCAATTGCTTCTTTAATAACGGGGTATCACCCGGCTGAATGACTATATAGTTTACAAAATATATAACTTTTTCCAATACTTTGGGCGACATATCCAGCAATAGTCCCATCCGGCTTGGTATCCCTTTCAGATACCAGATGTGGCAGACGGGGGCCGCCAGCTCTATATGCCCCATTCTTTCTCTTCTGACTTTGGAGGTGGTTACTTCCACCCCGCAACGATCACAAACAATTCCTTTATGCCGAACTCTTTTGTATTTACCGCAGTGACATTCCCAATCTTTTACGGGCCCGAAAATCTTTTCGCAAAAAAGTCCCTCTTTTTCCGGTCTTAATGTACGATAATTAATGGTTTCCGGTTTCTTGACTTCACCGCTGCTCCATGAACGGATTTGTTCCGGGGAAGCCAGGGCAATTTTAATCCTGTCGAAATTATTTACATCTAACAAACAGGTCTCTCCCTTCCAGATGATTAGAGCCGCTTCGGCAGTCAATATATCTTAAGGAAACTACGTCCTGTTGCTGACTATACAGTCAGTTCTGCCATTATTCGTCCTCAATGATACTAAGGTCGTCGCCCAGTTCGTCTGCGTTTAAATCAATATTGTCGTCTAAATCGCTAGCATCATCGTCATCATCCAGTCTTTCGATACCGTCCGGACCGCCTACCACGGTCTCCGGTATCTCCACCCCTAGTTCCCGAGCTTTTTCTTTTTCATTCAATTCATAATCGATGTCCTTGATCTGAATCTCCTGGTCATTGCCTGAAAGTATGCGAATATCCAAGGCCAGACTCTGCAGCTCTTTTATCAGTACTTTAAAGCCTTCCGGCACACCGGGCTCAGGTATATTATCACCCTTAACGATGGACTCGTAGGTCTTAAGCCGGCCTACCACATCATCCGACTTGACCGTGATTATTTCCTGTAGGGTATAAGCTGCCCCGTAGGCTTCCAAGGCCCATACCTCCATTTCTCCGAACCTCTGTCCGCCGAATTGGGCTTTCCCGCCTAAAGGCTGCTGAGTTACCAGAGAGTAGGGGCCAATGGAACGGGCATGAATCTTATCATCAACCAGATGAGCCAGTTTAAGCATATAAACGTAACCCACGGTTATTTCGTGATCAAAAGGTTCGCCGGTACGGCCGTCGTAAAGTGTGGTTTTGCCGCTGTCCGGCAAACCTGCTTCTCTCAGCTTGCTGAATATGTCTTCTTCGTTGGCCCCATCAAAAACCGGAGTAGCGACATTAAATCCCAGGGCCTTGGCCGCCCAGCCCAGATGGCATTCCAGAATTTGTCCAATATTCATTCGGGAGGGAACGCCCAAGGGATTCAGAACGATTTCCACCGGAGTGCCATCTTCCAGGAAAGGCATATCCTCTTCCGGCAGGATACGGGATATAACCCCCTTGTTGCCATGGCGGCCGGCCATCTTGTCACCCTCTGATATTTTTCGCTTTTGGGCAATATATACCCGTACCAACTGGTTAACTCCAGGGGGCAGCTCATCGCCTTTTTCCCTGGTAAAGCGCTTTACCGCCACAATTTTTCCGGCTTCACCATGGGGGACCCGCAGGGAAGAATCCCTGACTTCACGGGCTTTTTCCCCGAAAATAGCTCTTAATAATCTTTCTTCCGGAGTCAGTTCGGTTTCCCCTTTGGGAGTGACCTTACCCACCAGAATGTCGTCGGGGCGGACATCGGCTCCCACCCTGATAACTCCCTGGTCATCTAGATTTTTCAACATATCTTCGGAAACATTCGGTATATCACGGGTGATTTCTTCCGGGCCCAACTTGGTATCCCGGGCTTCGCATTCGTATTCTTCTATATGGATGGAAGTAAATACGTCTTCCTTCACCAGTTTTTCTGATATGAGTATGGCATCTTCGTAATTGTAGCCCTCCCAGGGCATAAAAGCTACCAGCACATTACGTCCCAGCGCCAGTTCTCCCATAGAGGTACTGGGGCCGTCGGCGATAACGTCACCGGCTTCAACTCTTTCCCCCGCAGTGACTATGGGTCTCTGATTGTAACAGGTACCCTGGTTGGAGCGTATGAATTTCAGGAGGGTATAAGTATCGTTTTCCCCATCATCATTACTTATTATTATCTGGTCCGCCCCAACTCTTTTGACCATCCCGGATTTTTTACATACCACCACTGATCCGGAATCTTTGGCGGCTTTGTATTCCAGGCCGGTTCCAATAATAGGGGCGTCGGTCTTTAAGAGCGGTACCGCCTGCCTCTGCATATTGGCCCCCATCAAAGCCCGGTTGGCGTCGTCATTCTCCAGGAAGGGTATCAGCGAAGTCGCTACACTGAAAACCTGTTTGGGAGACACGTCCATATAATCAACCTTGTTTATGGGAATCTCCAATATCTCTTCAAAATACCTGGCTTCAACCCGGTCCTCAATGAAGTAACCGTTTTCATCCAGGGGGGCATTGGCCTGGGCTACCATATATTCATCTTCTTCGTCGGCTGACAGGTAATCAATCTGGTTTAAGACCCGGCCTGATTCCTTGTCTACTTTGCGGTAAGGGGTTTCAATAAATCCAAAATCGTTTACCCGGCCAAAGGTAGCCAATGAACCGATTAAGCCGATATTGGGGCCTTCCGGGGTTTCTATGGGACAGATACGCCCGTAATGGGAATGGTGTACGTCCCGCACTTGGAATCCGGCTCTTTCCCGGGTCAAGCCTCCTGGTCCCAAGGCGCTCAGGCGCCTCTTGTGGGTAAGCTCAGCCAGCGGATTAGTCTGATCCATGAACTGAGACAATTGGGAGCTGCCGAAGAATTCTTTTACCGCAGCAGTTATGGGGCGTATGTTGATTAAAACCTGGGGAGTCAGGGTTTCCACGTCATGGATACTCATCCTTTCCCTTACTACCCTTTCCATACGGACCAACCCGGTACGGAATTGATTCTGCAGGAGTTCGCCAATGGAACGCAATCTTCTGTTGCCCAGATGGTCAATTACGTCGGTTTTGCCTTCGCCATTGATTAGTTTGAGGAGATAGGCGATAGTTGTGGTTATATCCTCATGCGTAAGGTGTCTTACCTCTATTGGGGTATCAAGCCCCAGTTTTTTGTTGATTTTGTAACGCCCGACCACAGCCAGATCATAACGCCGAGGATCGAAAAACAGGTTGTTTAACAACTGTTCAGCCGCATCCTCGGTGGCCATCTCTCCTGGTCTTAACCGGCGGTAAAATTCAATCAGAGCTTCTTTTTTGTTGGTACTGCTGTCTTTTTCCAGGGTCTTGTTAATGGATTCGTCGTCATTATACAATTCCAGAATAGCTTCATTACTCCCATACCCCAAAGAACGCAGGAGTACGGTTACTGGAATTTTCCTGGTTTTATCTATACGGGTGTATATTACTCCGGCGCTGTCCATTTCCAGCTCAAACCAAGCGCCCCGGTTGGGAATAATGGTAGCTCCATACAAAGTTTTGCCCGACACATCTACCCGGTCATTAAAATAAACGCCGGGTGACTTGACCAGCTGGCTAACTACAACTCTTTCTGCACCATTGATAATGAAAGTTCCCTTCTCCGTCATGAGAGGGAGATCCCCCATGTAGACATCTGATTCCTTGAGTTCTCCGGTTTCTTTGTCCGTAAGCCTTACCTTGAGCTTAAGCGGTGCCTGGAAACTGACATCCCGTTCTTTGCATTCATTCACCTGGTATTTGGGCTCTCCCAGACTATAATCCAGAAAATCAAGTTCCAGATTGCCGGTAAAATCAGAAATGGGGAAAACTTCCTGCAAGGCCTCTCTTAGGCCCTGCTTAAGAAACCAGTCATAAGAACTCAGCTGTACTTGAATAAGGTTGGGTAACTCAATAGGTTGCTTAATCCGTGAATAACTTAGCCGTTGTACTTTACCATATTCCTCAATATGAGGCATTAATAATTCACCCCTTTTTTTAATTCCTAAAAGAGTGAAAAGCAAGGCCTAAGTATAAACCTCGCTCTCAATAAGTTAAAAGCCTTTTATGGGGGTAACCCCCAAGTCATAGCTTGCCATGTTACAGCATTAATGGCAATTATTAATGTTAGCATATGTATTATTTATCGTCAAGGGCGGGAAACAATTATTTTATTATTTTTCCTGCTCCTCCATATCTCCCCGGGCAAATTCCTCGGCTGCCTTTTCCAAAGAGTATTCCTGAGCAATTAATTGATTTACCCTGCGCAGACGATGTAAAAAAATGATAAAGATTGTAATCGCACCAAGGGCAAATAATGCTATCCCCAGCACTATGCCATCAAATATTACGGCTTCAAGGGTAATTACGCCCCCGGTGCTCAAGTTCCAGACGGCAGTCGAGTCAATCTTCTCCTGGGCTGAGGTTGCTCTGATGATGCCGGGCACCTCAATACTTAAGCGAGTTCCCCCCTCATCGGCAAGCTGCTCATAAAGAGACCCTGGTCTGACTTGCTCCTTCATAGTCAGAGTACTTGATTTAATAAGCCAAAAATCTTTCTGGCTTAGCTCAAAGGGTAATCCGTCACCCCGCCGGCTGTATTCCTGCCAATTATTGATATGGCGGGTAAGGATAAGCCCTTGGTCAAAGCGGGAAGTTTTCCATTGGTTGTCCGGGATAACAATGTTCTGATCCCGGATAGTCACGGTTTCATCCAAACTGCCGTTGCTGTTCCATTTAATATTCCAGGCCGCCTGGTCACTTGCTGCTGCCGGAAAGCAAATGACCATTAGTAAACCCAGAACGAGAAAGACTGCTGGGAAATATTTCTTCATATACATCATTTCCCTTCTAATTTGAAATTAAACCCTAAATTTAGATTATAATAGAAAAACATTTATTTCAATAAGAAAGATTTGATGGAAATCGGAGTTGATTCCTTGGTCAACTACCACGCGGGATTGAAGCCCTAAAATAAATAAAGGCAGTTAACTTAATGATATTAAGGTAACTGCCTTTATGATGTGTAGCTTCAGCTATTTATTTTACTTCTACGCCGGCTCCGGCTTCTTCGAGCTTGGCTTTGATTTCGTTGGCCTCATCCTTGGAAACCTTTTCTTTGACCGGATTGGGAGCTTCGTCAACCAGAGCTTTGGCCTCTTTCAGGCCCAGACCGGTTATTTCTCTGACTACCTTGATAACATTGATCTTTTTGTCACCGACAGAAGTAAGAATCACGTCAAATTCAAACTGTTCTTCTGCCGCTTCAGCAGCAGCCCCGCCTGCTGCCGGAGCTGCCGCTACTGCCATGGGAGCAGCGGCGCTAACGCCAAATTCTTCCTCTAAAGCTTTTACCAGTTCTGAAAGCTCAAGAACGGTTAATTCCTTAACAATATCAATAACTTCCTGTACTTTACTCACAAAAATAACCTCCTTAATTTTCCGTAAATTATTTTCCTTAATCAGCTGAATATTCTTTACCCGTTGTGACCTCTCGCCTGAGCTTTCCCGTTTCTAGCCGGCTTGTTTCTGTTCCCGAATCTGGTCAATTACCCGAACGAAACCAGAGAGGTTGGCATTAAGCACATAAGCCAGGCTGGTAATAGGCGCCTGCATGGTACCCACGACCTGGGCCAACAGCACTTCCCGCGGCGGCAGATCAGCCAGGGCCTTAATTCTTTCCGGGGATATGGTCTGACCCTCAAGAATCCCGACTTTAACTTCCAGCTTTTTGTACTGCTTGATAAAATCATAAATGCTTTTTACCGGACCAACCGGATCTTCATTACTGAAAAGAATTGCATTGGGGCCAAAGGTCTGGGGAATGACATCTTCGTGACCGGTGTTTTTTAAAGCGAACTCAACCATGGTGTTTTTAAGCACTTTGAATTCCACTCCGGGAACTCTTAGTTTCTCCCTAAGACTTGTCATCTCCTCAACATTTATTCCCCTATAGTCGGTAAATATTACCAGAGCAGCATCCTGGAGCTTCTTTTCTATATCTTTGACTATCTGTTGCTTTTTTTCTAAATTGGGCATGTAGTTTTCACCCCCTTTAAATTAATAGTTGTAAATCAAAAAACCCCTGCAGACACGGCGGCAGAGGTTTTAACTGATTAATCAGTTAACTATCTTCAAAACCTCGGCAGGCGAACGCTTGGTTCTTTAAGGTACTGACCACCGACTGTCTACAGTTTGGATATTCCTTTTTCAATATTTTATTTTACCGGTTGGCCGCCATTAATACAAGCGGATTAATTTTTACTCCGGGTCCCATAGTGGAACAAACGCTTACTGAGCGCATATACTGGCCTTTAGCGGCTGCAGGTCGAGCTTTTATCAAAGCTTCGGCAAAGACATTCAAGTTATCTGAAAGTTTCTCCAGCTCAAATGATACTCTACCGATAGGAACATGAATTATTGCCGTCTTGTCGACCCGGTATTCGATACGGCCAGCTTTAAGTTCACTAATGGTACGCTCAATATCAAAGGTAACCGTACCTGCTTTGGGGTTAGGCATAAGACCCCGAGGGCCCAGTATTTTACCTAATTTACCGACTACCGCCATCATATCCGGGGTAGCTACGGCTACATCAAAATCAAACCAGCCTCCCTGAATTTTTTCAGCCAGTTCTTCCGCTCCTGCGTAATCGGCTCCAGCATTCAAAGCCTCTTTTTGTTTATCTCCCTTGGCGAATACCAGCACTTTACGGGTTTTGCCCGTCCCATGGGGCAGGCTGACCGTTCCTCTTACCTGCTGGTCGGCATGACGGGGGTCCACCCCCAGTTTGATATGAATTTCCACGGTTTCGTCGAAACGGGCGCTGGACATATCTTTGACCAGCTGCAGAGCCTCGGCCGGATCATATAGACGATCACGATCCAGTTTTTTTAAAGCTTCCTGATAAGCCTTGCTTTTTTTCATATTAATAAAACCTCCCTGTGGTTTTTCGGATTTTTATCCTCCCACATTGTTGAGCCGGTAATTAATCAATAACTTCCAGTCCCATACTGCGGGCTGTGCCTTCTATCATTCTTACTGCCGCATCTACATCCGCAGCATTTAAGTCATTTTTCTTAATCTCGGCAATCTCTACCAGTTTAGCCCGGGTAACTTTGCCCACCTTTTTCTTGTTGGGCTCACCGGAACCCTTTTCTACGCTGGCTGCCTTTTTAAGCAAATCCGAAGCGGGCGGAGATTTAAGTATAAAGGTGAAAGACCGATCCTCGTAAACGGTTATTTCCACCGGAACAATGGAACCTGTCTGGTTAGCGGTCTTGGCATTATACTCCTTGCAAAATCCCATTATGTTTACACTGTATTGACCCAAAGCAGGTCCTACTGGTGGTGCTGGCGTAGCTTTACCTGCAGCTATTTGCAATGATATCTTCCCAATCACTCTTTTGGCCATATTTCCACCTCCTTACACTTTCTCTATTTGTTCATAATCCAGTTCTACAGGTGTTTCCCTGCCAAACATAGATATATTAACCCGTATTTTACCGCGATCAGGCAACAATTCCCGGACTATTCCTTCGAAATTGGCGAATGGCCCGGTTTTCACTCTGACATTTTCACCTATTTCGATATCAATAATCTGGGGTTTGCTCTCAACCAAGCCCATCTGTTGGAGTATTTTCTGAATCTCATCATTCTGCAAGGGCACAGGTTTATTTCCGCTGCCAACAAATCCAGTTACTCCAGGGGTATGGCGCACTACATACCAGGAGTCTTCATCCATTATCATATTAACTATAACGTAACCTGGAAAAACCCGGCGGCTGGTAACTTTTCTTTTCCCGCCTTTATACTCCACTTCCTGGGCTTCGGGTATGATAACCTCGAAAATTTTGTCCTGCATATTCATGGATTCTACCCGCTTGGACAGATCGACTTTTATCTTGTTCTCATAGCCTGAATACGTATGCACCACATACCATTCACCCTGCACTTTGCTTTCCGCGGTCGCTGCGTCCATATTCTCGTTTTCGCTCTTTATGTCCTGTTCCAATTCGGTATCAATGATTGGAACCACCTCCTCCAGGTTTAAGCAAAGGCTTTGAATAGTGCTTCCAGCAGTAAGGATAAACCGGAATCAAATAACCATATAATCAAAGCGACTATGGTAACCGAAACCAGCACTACCCCGGTGTAAGCCATCAATTGCTGCCGATTGGGCCAGTGGACCTTTTTCAGTTCATTATAAACGCTGACAAAATACTGTTTGGCATTATTCCAGCGTAACTTGAAACCATCGGACTCTTTTTTAGCGGGAACACTCTTGGTCACTATTATTCACATCCCTGACTTTACTTAATCTCTCTGTGCAGCGTGTGCGCATTGCAGAACTTGCAATATTTTTTTAACTCCACTTTGTCGGCTTGTTTTTTCTTATCCTTGGTAGTCGTATAATTGCGTTGCTTGCACTCGGTACATGCCAGTGTTATACCAACTCTCACTTTGAATACACCTCCATCCTGTGCACAGAAATCCTAAAATACTCTATCACACTGGAGTTGTGGTGTCAATAAAGAGCTTAGCGATGCTTCCCCAAGCCTGAACTATTAATCATCCTACTGTTGATGTCAGCAAAATTTATTTTCCGTAATTAATATTTTAGCCAAAATGAAAATAAATTAAAAGAAGTGAGAACATCTCCCACTCCTTTTATTGCCATATGGTAGCGGCGAAGGGATTTGAACCCCTGACACTACGGGTATGAACCGTATGCTCTAGCCAGCTGAGCTACGCCGCCTTATGGAGCCCTTAACCGGACTTGAACCGGTGACCTCATCCTTACCAAGGATGCGCTCTGCCGACTGAGCTATAAGGGCGTTTTTTTTAGCTGCCCTCCGGGAGGACCACCTATTCCCTGCGGGAATAAAAATTCATTGGTTGCCCCCTATCGGGGACTACTTATCTCAATTTCTGCGGGAATTTTTTTTGGTTGCCCTCTGCGAGGACCACTTATCTCAATTCCCTGCAGGAATATTTTTTTTTGGTTGCGGGAGCCGGACTTGAACCGGCAACCTTCGGGTTATGAGCCCGACGAGCTACCAACTGCTCCATCCCGCGATATTGATGGTGGAGGGAGAAGGATTCGAACCTTCGAAGGCGTCGCCAACAGATTTACAGTCTGCCCCCTTTGGCCGCTTGGGTATCCCTCCTTAATTGTTCACCTGGAGCCGAGCACAGGACTTGAACCCGCAACCTGCTGATTACAAATCAGCTGCTCTACCGATTGAGCTAGCTCGGCTCAGCAAGTAATATTTTATACTCTGCGAAAATCAAAGTCAATAGCTGCTCAAAGGTTTTAATCGGCAAAATATCTGGCAGGTTTTAGATTAGCAAGGCTTTAAGCCTTACTGCTGGCGCGGGTAAATCTGTCTGGGCAGGGCCGTTAAAGGTCGTTCCTATCTTCCAAATATTTTTCCAACTTGCGTTTTACCCTTTGCAGGGCATTATCAATAGATTTTACATGTCTTTTCAGATCGACCGCAATCTCCTGGTAGGACTTCCCCTCCAAATAAGCCATAAGAACTTTCCATTCCAAAGAACTAAGTATTTCGCCCATTTTTTTCTCAATAAATATAAATTCTTCCCGACTGATGATTATATCTTCAGGATTGGTGATCCTGGTGGTAGACAGTATGTCTATGAGGGTCCGGTCTGACTCTTCATCGTAAATGGGCTTGTTAAGTGAGACATAAGAATTGAGAGGAATATGTTTTTGCCGGGTTGCGGTTTTGATTGCAGTAATAATTTGCCGGGTTATGCATAATTCGGCAAAGGCGCGGAATGAGGTGAGTTTGTCCAGTTTATAGTCGCGGATGGCTTTAAATAGGCCTATCATCCCTTCCTGGATAATGTCTTCCTTATCCGCCCCTATAAGGAAGTATGACCTTGCCTTGGCCCTGACAAAATTTTTATATTTATCTACCAGAAACTCAACCGCAAATTGATCTCCCTGTTGGGCCAGATCCACTATTTCTTCATCAGTCATTTCCGTATAAGCAAGAAATATTTTTTGAGCAGCAGCGATAGAATTAGGCATTCAATCGCCTCCATAATAGTTGTTATTTATAATTATAAAATTGATATTCTGAAGTGTACCCCAAATTTATTATAGCTACCATGCTGAGCTACGTCAAGCCAATAGTACAGCGGGTTAGGATAAATCAAGCCGCTTCTGCCAATAAGCTTCAGCCCATTGCTTGCTTCACTAAGATAAGATTAGCACGTTTTTTCCTGTTTTCCCCTTTGCCGCAACACTTCATAAATTAGCACAGCGGCTGAAACTGATGCATTAAGCGATTGCAGTTTGCCCCGCAGAGGTATCCTGACCAGAAGATCGCAGTTTTCTTTTACCAACCTGCGGATGCCTTTGCCCTCTGAGCCAATAACCAAAGCCAGGGGCACGGGAAAAGAAATTGAAAAACAGTCGTTTTCGGCAGCCATGTCAGCCCCGGCAATCCACAATCCTTTCTGCTTCAGGTTCTTAATGGCAGAGACCAGGTTAGTCTCCTGTACCAGTAAGACATGCTCAACCGCACCGGCAGAAGCCCGGGCCACACCCTCGCTCACCTGGGCCGAACCATGACGGGGGATGATTATGCCATGCACCCCTGCACATTCGGCTGTACGAATGATTGAGCCCAGATTCTGAGGATCCTCCAGGCCGTCCAGGATAAGAATGAAGGGATCCTCTCCCCGCTTTGCCGCCAACTGCCAGACCTGATCCAGATCGGCATATTTATAACTCTCCACCAGGGCCAATACCCCCTGGTGATTAACCAAGCCACTCATTTGATCCAGCTGCTGTCTCCGAACATATTGAATATAAATCCCTTTTTTTTCAGCTAAACGTACCAGTTCCCCGGTTCTTTTGTCCTGACGGGTGTCAAGCACATATATCCTGTCAATTTTACGCTGGCCTTTTAAGGCCTCCATAATACTATTGACCCCAGCTAGTTTTTCTTTCATAAGCAGTATTTTCTCCCGCGTCTTAGTTAAACAAATCGTCGGTTATGACTATCCGGGCATAATGCCTTTCCGGAAAGGAGCGGTCATAGGCTATATCATCATAAAGACCGGGCATTTGTCCCTGAAAATAGCGCAACAGGGGTATAGCCACCTGTCTCATCTGGGGATGGGCGGCAGGATCGCAGCGCAGACGGAAAAAGTGGCGCCATTCTCTCATATTGTATGTAACCACCAGCTCTGTTTTTAACGAATTGGGCAGCACTGAACGGGCCTCCTGGGCTGAACGCCCGGCTTGCAGTAAAGTCATGTAACCCTTTTCGGCTGCCTGGCAGGCATCCTTCCACTGCTGGTAGGCAACCTCGTCATCCAGGAAAAAGTAGGGTTCAATAACCGCAATTTCATTACCGAATCTATCCTTACTATAGCGGCAATAGCGGGTTGACTCCTGGCTGTAAGCAGCTATGCGGTGCCGGACTATCTCATGTGATATGCCCCGGTCAATAATGAACAATACCGTGGCTTTTTCATGTTCTATGATTGATTCATGCCCTATTTTGAGTTTGCTTTTTAAAAAATCCGGATTGCCCCCGGCAGGCATTTTATCTTCTGACTTATAACAAACCCGGGCATAACGTTCCAGACGCAAGAGGATCTCTTTCCCCAGAGCATTCCCGGGAATCAGCACCTTGGGCTGCTGAATAATCATAAGGCCAAGCCTCCTCATACATTATTACATAATATTTTAATTACCTGCCATGGCTCCAGACCATACCCGGGGTCTTAATTCTCCAGCGCTCTGTCGACCAGATACAAAAGCCGGTCTTCATCGCCTTTGAGATAGAGATAGCCCAGCAAGGCTTCGAAACCGGTACTCAATTTATAATCGCCCGGGTCGGCGTGGCGGGGAGGTGTACTTTTGGCATTGCGGCCCCTTTTTATTATGTCCTGCTCCTCTTCAGTCAGCTCATGGCACAACTGACGGATGAGCTTCGCCTGGCTCTGGGCTTTGACCAGTTCCACAGTATCATGATGAATTTCACTGACCTTGCGCCGACCGGCGGTAACTATATGTCTTCTTACCAGCAGTTCGAACACCGCATCACCAACATAAGCCAAAACTACCGCCGGGTACTCCCGCAGCATGTTTTCATCCAGTGCTTCAAGCCTCAGCAATCTTCCACCTGGCTCCTTCCCTGGTATCTTCCAATATAATACCGGCCTGCTGCAAACTATCTCTTATATAATCCGCCTGGGCATATTGCTTACGGGATTTAAAATTCGACCTCAAAGCGATAAGTTTCTCCATCAGCAAGCTCAGTTTTGGGGGCGATTCATAACGGAAACGGGTCCCGCCCGTAGTATCTTCGCTGACAATACCCATTGCCCCCAGAAAATCACGGATATCATCAGCTAATTGATAGTCTCTCTCTTGCCGGGCAAAATGGCGTATGGCGGCTATTATGTCCAATACTTTGTCAATCCCGGCGGTCTCGTCCTGCTGCCGGTCAATAAAAATACCCAGCACTTCTCCCAGTTCCTTAAAGATAGCTGCGGCTTCCGCAACGGCGGCCTGATCCATAGCACGGTCGGGCCGGGCTGAAGCCAGGTAGTTATTAATCCGGTGAGATATTTCAAACAGTGAGCCCAAAGCCCGGGCAGTATTGAAATCATCATCCAGAGCAGCTATAAATTCCTGCTGCAGGTCGGTCACGGCCTGATTAAGGTTCAGGGCTTCCCCTTCCGGTTTTACCTTCAAGCTATGATTCCCCTGCTGAAACTCATTGACCAGCAGCAGGGTTGTCTTCAAACGCCCTAAGGCTTTACGGGCTTCCTCCAGTTTGCCGTCGTCAAAGTCCAGAGGACTGCGGTAATGGGTAGCAATCAGATAAAAACGCACCGCATCTGCTGGAAATCTCTCCAGCACATCGCGCAGCAGGAAAAAATTGCCCAGCGACTTCGACATCTTTTCACTGTTTACAGTGATAAAGCCATTATGCATCCAGTAGCGGACAAATGGTTTTCCGGTCAGGGCTTCAGCCTGGGCTATCTCATTCTCATGATGGGGAAAAATCAGATCATTTCCGCCACCGTGAATATCTATAGTATCTCCCAGGTATTTATTCGCCATTACGGAACATTCGATATGCCAGCCCGGCCTTCCCCGTCCCCAGGGACTATCCCAGGAAGGCTCCCCCGGTTTGGCTGCTTTCCACAAGGCAAAGTCGGCCGCTTCCTCTTTGCGCTCGTCCACTTCCACCCTGGCTCCGGCCAGCATATCCTCCAAGCTGCGGCCGGAAAGCCTGCCATATCCTTTGAAAGCTCTTACCCGGTAATAAACATCGCCGTCAACCTCATAGGCAAAGCCTTTGGCTATGAGAATACTTATAGCCTTGATTATATCATCCATATGCCGGCTGACCTGGGGATGAGCGTCGGCCGGCAGTATATTCAAAGCAGCCGCATCCTTAAAGTATTCGTTTATATAGTGCGCCGCCAGTTCCAAAGCGTTTTCACCTTTCTCCCGGCTGCGCTTGATTATCTTGTCATCAACATCGGTAAAATTCTGGATATAAGTTACCTTATATCCTTGATAAATAAGGTAGCGGCGCAGGCTGTCAAAGACTACCAGGGGGCGGGCATTGCCCAGATGAATATAATTATAGGTGGTGGGCCCGCAAACGTAGATTTTTACCTGGTTAGGCTCAAGCGTTTCCAGCTCTTCTTTTCTGCCACTGAGAGTATTGTAAACTCGCATGGTCGGTCACCTTCTCTTCATAAGATTGCAGGCGTTTTTCCAATTCTTCGATCCGAACCTGCATGGCGGTAAGGGTGTCGGCAATAGGGTCGGGTAAAAGATGATGTTCCAGGTCAACCTCAATTTTTCCGTCTTTTACCCGAGCTCCGTCGCGAACCACAATTCTTCCGGGAACGCCGACCACCGTACAGGATGGGGGAACACTTTTCAATACTACCGAGCCGCCTCCGATTTTAGCGTTATCACCCACAGTTATTGCTCCCAGTACCTTCGCTCCCGTACTTATAACCACATTGTTGCCGATAGTGGGATGGCGTTTGCCTTTCTCCTTACCGGTGCCTCCCAGGGTGACACCCTGGTATATAGTAACATTATCTCCTATTTCGGCGGTTTCTCCAATAACTATACCACTGCCATGGTCAATAAATAAACCGTCGCCTATTTTGGCACCGGGGTGGATTTCGATACCGGTCAGCCAGCGGCTCATATGAGAAATCAGCCGCGCCAGGAAGAAACATTTCCTGAGATATAAAGAATGGGCTATCCGATGATTAATGATAGCATGAAACCCGGGATAACAAAAAAGTACCTCCCATACGCTGCGGGCAGCCGGATCCCTTTCAAATACCACCTTAATCTCTCTTTTAAGCCTGGTAAACATCTTTATCCTCCTTAAAAAATAAAATATAAAAAGCCTTTCGTCTCCTCAAGAGGCGAAAGGCCATTTTCCGCGGTTCCACTCTTATTAAATACTGCACTCACAGTATTTCACTCAATCTTCTTAACGGTATCACCGGGCATGCCTACTATCTTTTTCAACATGCCTGCTCCCGGGTGCAATTTCGGAAAAGCTTCATACTGTAAAGAGGCTCTCAGCCGGTGACCTCTTTTCTCTGGCAGCGATCGCAGCCCTACTTCTCCCATTCGCAGCATTTATATATGGAATTATTGTAATTATATGCAAACCTCTTGTCAAAGTCAACCTTGGACGAATTATTTAATCATCTCCAGGACCTGGCGGACACGGCTCAGAGATTCCTCCCGGCCCCAGATAAAAATCAGGTAAGGCAGATCCGGTCCGTGGCTTTTTCCGCTTAAGGCACAACGCAGAGGCATAAACACGTTCTTGGGCTTTAATTTTAAACTTTTGGTAATGGACTTGATAAACTGCTGAATTTCTGCCGCTTCTTTATAATCGGGCAGCCCATTGATAAAAGCTTCTAAAACCGGTTCGGTTCCATCGGCCTGCAATATCTCCATAGCCCCGGCATCATATTCGGGAAGAGCGAAAAACTCTGCCAATTCCTTTCCCACATCGTTCAAGCATATAATCCGATCACGCAGCACCTCTACCAGCAGGTCGAGCTGTACCTTATCCAGCCGCGCCACATCTTCAGCATAGGGGGATTCCTGCAGATAAGGCATGATAAGGGTTTTTAGCTCCTCATGATCTTTTTGCTTGATATACTGCTGGTTAATCCAATTTAGTTTATCCAGATCAAACACGGCCGGATTTTTAGCCACCCGCTCCAGAGTAAAGGCTGAGATTATCTCATCCGGGGAAAGAATCTGCTCCTCCCCCTCCGGGGACCAGCCCAATAAAGCCAGAAAGTTGAACAAGGCTTCAGGCAGATAACCCATTTCCCGATATTGTACCAGAGAAGTGGCGCCGTGGCGCTTGCTCATCTTCTGCCGGTCATCACCCAAAATAAGGGAAATATGAGCAAATTCCGGCCGTTTCAGGTTCAGGGCATCATAAATCATCAACTGCCGGGGAGTATTGGACAGGTGCTCCTCGGCCCGAATAACATGGCTTATTCCCATCAGTACATCATCTATCACCACGGCAAAGTTATAGGTGGGTATCCCATCTGATTTGACGATAATAAAATCCCCGATGTTATTGCTGTCAAAATTAACCCGTCCTCTGACCAAATCATCAACCACATAGACCCGGTTTGATGGTACTTTAAACCGGATCGCCGGTTTTTGCCCCTGAGCCAGCCTGGCCTTAACCTCTTCTGCCGTCAGATATCGGCACTTCCCGGAATATCCCGGCATTTGCCCGCGGGCCATCGCCTGTCGGCGTTCTTCTTCCAGTTCTTCTTCACTGCAAAAACAGTAATAAGCCTGATCCGATTCCAGTAAACGGGCGGTGTATTCATTATATAAATTTAAGCGCTCAGTTTGCCGGTAAGGTCCATTTTCCCCGCCGACTTCCAAACCTTCATCCCAGTCGATTCCCAGCCAGCGCAGGGACTCAATTATTTCCTCTTCATACTCCCGGCGCGAGCGCTCCAAATCCGTGTCTTCGCTTCTTAAAACCAATTCTCCACGGTTATGGCGGGCAGAAAGATAGTTGAACAGAGCCGAACGGGCTCCGCCTATATGTAACGGCCCCGTAGGACTGGGCGCAAACCGGACTTTTATTTTATTCATGCAGTTTCCCTCCTTGCATACCTGGTAATTATATCATTACGGTCAACCCGGCAACAATAGCCAGCCCAATCAAACCTGCCATGTTAAAATTCTCGGCTCCGCTAATCCAACAGAGCCACGGCCAGGGCTGATATGCCTTCTTCCCGGCCTTCGAATCCTAAGCCTTCGGTAGTGGTAGCCTTTACATTAACCTGTTCCGCTTGTATCTGCATTACCCGGGCTATGTTCTGCCCCATCGCCGCCAGGTAAGGCGCCAATTTGGGCTGCTGAGCTATAATGGTGCTGTCTATATTGATCACTTTAAAACCTGTCTGATACAGCTTATCCCTTACTTCCTGCAACAGATAAAGACTGCTTATACCATGGTAACGTTGGTCGCTATCGGGAAAATGGCGGCCAATGTCACCCAGTCCTGCCGCACCTAAAAGGGCATCACAGATGGCATGGAGTAAAACATCGGCATCGGAATGCCCTTCCAAACCTCGGGGATAGTCGATCTCCACCCCCCCTAAAATCAGCTTTCTTCCTGCCTGCAGACAATGAACGTCATAACCGTTGCCAATACGCAAAACTTCTCCTCCCTTAATTAGAAAATAGACGCAGATCAACGCAGATTCATTATAAAAAAGACGCGGAAACCGCGGAACTTTTGGGAAATACGCGGAATTTATTAAAGCATTCTTCCGCGTTCTTCCTTCTAAATTTCCTAAATTCCGCGTCAAAAAATATAGCAGAACCGTTGGACTATTTTCATATTTGGTTGCAGCCTCAGGCCATGAGCGGTTAATGCGTTGATTAACGCCGATTGAAGTATAACAGCTCTGTTGGGATGCATCCAGACTACCAGCTTACATGTTTAATAATGCCTGAGCCATGATCAGGTCTTCCGGGGTGGTTATCTTGAGATTATTATAATTACCCGGTACCACTTTGACCCGGCCGATGTATTTTTCAAACAGGGCGGCATCATCCGTACTGCGGAAGTTTTCCTCATAGGCCATGATATAAGCCTGGTAAAGTTCACTATAGCGAAAAACCTGGGGGGTCTGGATAAATACCACGCTGGAACGGTCCAGGGTATTAGCCACCAAACCGTCCCGGTCGATCATTTTCAAGGTATCCCGAGCACAGATGCCGGGAATAGCGGCGCCCCATTCCTGAGCAGCCTGCAGCAGTCCGCTCAACAAATTGGACGTTAAAAGTGGCCGAGCACCATCGTGCACAGCCACATAGTCCGTATCTGCACCAAGTTCTGTCAGTCCCGCCCATACTGAGTCCTGGCGCTGCTCCCCCCCGGGGATAACTTTTTTAACCTTATGATAGCCGTATTTTTTTACAATTTCCTTTTCACAATATTCGATCTCCCGGGGATGGGCCACAATGATTATTTCGTCCACAGCGTTGTATTGCTCGAATACCTCCAGGGAATAGCTTAGAACAGGCTTTTCTTTCAAGAGCATGTACTGTTTATTGACGGGGCTCTTCATCCTGCTTCCGGTTCCTGCCGCTGCGATAACAACCCGCAGGTTGTTAGCCATATAGTTTCACCTCTTGTACTTCCTGAAAAACCTGATTAACGCTGCCGCCATTTTCCTCCCGCACTTTGCGGGTAAAAATCATACGCCCGGCTACGGTCTGAAACACACTGGTAACCGTTACTTCCAGCTCATTGCCGATTTCATGGTGAGCATCCTCAACCACAACCATGGTGCCATCCTCCAGGTAACCTACACCCTGCCCGGCTTCCTTGCCCTCTTTTATAATGGCAATGTGCATGTTCTCTCCCGGATAGACAATCACTTTCACCGCATTGGTCAGTTCGTTTATATTGAGGACCTTGATCCCCTGCAGTTCAGCTACTTTATTAAGATTGTAATCATTGGTTATGATGCAGGCGTTAATCTGTTTGCAAAGACGTAACAGCTTGTTATCCACGTCTTTTTCCTCAGGTATATTTGCTTCAATTATATCAATTTTTATGCCGGTGTGTTTCTGCATTTTCGACAGAAGCTCCAGTCCCCGCCTGCCCTTATTACGCCTGATATTGTCAGAAGAATCGGCAATATGCTGCAGCTCTTCAATGACAAAAGTAGGTACAATGAGCTGCCCCTCCAGGAAATGGCTTAAGCAGACATCATAGATGCGCCCGTCAATTATGGCACTGGTGTCAAGCACTTTGGGAGAAATCAGGTTCCCGTCTGTTTCTTCGGTAACCGCGGAGTGAGGCCATAGTTTGATAAAATCCGGGGCTCGACGTGCACCTATGGTGGCTCCCAGCAAACCGCTCAAACAGAAAATCCCCAGGGTTAAAACATCACCGATCCCATCCAGCAGGGAAAGGGGAAAAGTGCTCAAAACCCCCACCAAAATACCCATAAAAAGTCCGGCTATGCCACCCAACAGTATATCACTGGGTATACTGTCCAGGGTTCGATTAATGTAATCCGCAGCCTTTCGAGCCAGCTTACCCAATAAGGTAAGGCCCAGATAAAACACTGCGGCCGCTATTAAACCCCACCCCAGATTCCATAAAGGTTTTAATGGCAACAGCTGCTGAACGGTGTATGCCGCCCAGATACCGAAAATAAGTGCTAAAAGAAATAATTTACTGGAAAATTTAATTTTTCTACACATATTTATACACCTCCATACTTACTATTTTTGTTTAGGAGCTGCATAATTATACCAACTATTGTAAAAAAATTGCTGCTGCGCTTTAACCGGGTTGCATTTTCTTCTGCCGGGAGGCGAGACTGGTATTAAATGTAATAAAGACGAAATATACGCCATGTTAAAGAATTTTCAGAAAATTTCGTAAACCCCCGGAAGGGTGGTGTATAATTGACAATGCCTGAAAGCAAAAGCTATAATTTAAAAAAGTCTTATACTAAGGGGGCAAGCCTTTTGAAGGACTTGATCTGTGATGAGTTCCAAAACGTGGTGGGCGATCTCCTGATAAGGCACCGCAGCATACTGGATATCCTTTCCAAGCTTTCCGAGGCCAGTTGTCGGGTCAACCGGGCCGTAGCCAAATCGGTAACTGATTGCGGTTGTTTGTCAATTGAGGCCAATAAGCTGCAACTGCCGGAACAAATTGACTCCTTTGAAGAGTTAAAACAGTATTTGGACAGCCATCTGAAAGGGCATATGTGCCCTAATTGCGAAGAAGTGATCAACAATGAACTGGGAAAACTGCTCTTCTACACCGCTGCTCTCTGCAACACACTGGATATTAACCTTTACGACGTTTTTATAAAGGAATACAAAAAAGCATCCACCCTGGGTGTTTTTAATTTGACTTAATTAGAAAATAGACGCGGAACACGCTGAACTTCTGGGAAAGACGCGGATTTTATTAAAGTTTTCTTCCGCGTTCTTCCTTTTAAATTCCCTGAATTCCGCGTCAAAAAATAGGGAAACCGTAAGATTATTTTCATTCTTGGTTGCTTACCTGCCTGTGCCCTATTTGCGTACGGCCTCCAGCCATGGGGGGAATTAGAAAATAAAGAGAACCGCTTCTTTATTACAGAATTACGGAAGCGGTTCTTACTTTTATTTTTTCTGCTTTTAGACCATATATTCCAGCAGTTGTTGTTCCTGCATGCGCTTAAGCCCGTTCTTAATGGATCGGGCTCTTACTTCTCCTATGCCTTCCACTTCGTCCAATTCCTCAATACTGGCCCGCAAGATGTGGGTAAGCAGGCCAAACCGTTCCACCAGATTATCAATGATGGAAGTGGGAATACGGGGCAGCTTCTGGAGCATACGGTATCCACGGGGTGAAACCATCTGATCCAGGTGGCTGGTAGATGTACCCAGGGAAAGCAGACGGGCGATAAATACCAGATCAGATATATCTTCCTCAAAGGAACGCATCATCGCCGCCAATAATTCATGGGGGGGTTTTTCCATAATATTGGAATAGTCCTGAATAATCAGCAAGGCCTCCTCTTCCACATTGGCGATCATCTCATCCAGTTGCATCTTTACCAGCCGGCCTTCACTGCCCAGCTCGGCAATATAATGTTCTATTTCATTGGCTATCCGCAAAACTTTTATACTGCGCTTGAGCACCTCGCATACTTCAGATACGGTTACCATATCTTCAAATTCCAGCCCTCCCAGGTGCTGCAGTTCCCTTAACATGACATTGCGGTATTTCTCCAGGGTTTGCAGTGCCTGGTTGGCCTTAACCAAAATAGAAGCCAAATCACGCAGACGGAAAACGATGTTGCCCTGATACAGGGTGATAACTTTACGCCGCTGGGATATGGCAACCACCAGTTCCCCTGTCTGCCGGGCTACCCGTTCGGCGGTGCGATGACGAATCCCGGTTTCATTGGAACGTATAGTGGGGTCAGGATCCAGTTGGGCGTTGGCAATTAAAATTTTGCCGGTATCATGACTGGTAATAATGGCCCCGTCCATTTTGGCCAGTTCGTAGAGCCGCGCCGGAGTAAATTCAGCATTAATCTGAAATCCGCCATTGACAATCGACATTAGTTCCGGAGAATCTCCCACGACTATCAGGCCACCAGTATTGGCTAATAATATATTTTCTATCCCCACCCGAAATAAAGTGCCCGGTGCAAGCATCTGCAGAGATTTTCTGAACTGTTCCTGATAGGTATCTTCCACCCGCTCATCCCTCCATGATTAAATCTATAAATTCTTCTATGGTATTTACCTCAAGTACCTTCAGATCAGAAGGGTATATCCTGTTTTTAGCCGTACCGCCTGGTACGACTACTCTTTTATATCCCATCTTTTGGACCTCCTTAAGCCGGAGGTCCAAAAACGGTACCGACCTGATTTGGCCGCTTAAGCTTAACTCCCCTATAAAAACCGTATCCGAAGCCAGAGGCCGCTCCCGGTAACTTGATATAATCGCGGCTGCAATTCCCAAATCAACTGAAGGATCCTTTAAAAATACCCCCCCGGTGACTTTGAGATAAACATCGTTAGATGCCAAATTATATCCCGTCTTTTTCTCCAGCACCGCTATTATCAAGGCCAAACGGTTCTGGTCAATGCCTGATGCCATACGCCGGGGATATCCCGCCCCCGAGGCCGAAACCAGTGTCTGCACCTCTATCAGCAGCGGGCGGCTGCCTTCAAAACTGGCGGTAACAGCAGTGCCATTACTATCCGGCAAGGCCGGACTGAGAAAAACATAGGAAGGGTCTACCACCTCTACCAGTCCCTGCCCGCTCATCTCCATCAAACCAATTTCATCGGTGGAGCCAAAACGGTTTTTGATTCCCCGCAACAGGCGAAAGGAGTAATTTTTCTCCCCTTCAAAATAGATTACTACATCCACCATATGCTCCAATACCCGGGGCCCAGCCAGAGCACCGTCTTTGGTTACATGGCCCACCAGAAAAAAGGCTTTGTCACTGTTTTTAGCTATGTTGATTATCCGGGCGGTGCATTCCCGTAATTGGGAAACACTTCCGGGAATAGACGATATTTCAGGGGAATAGACGGTTTGGATGGAATCTACGATAACCAGCTCGGGATCTATTTCTTTGATATATCCATCCAGCAAATCTATATCTTGCTCATTAAGCAGATAAACAGCAGGATTATTTATATGCAAACGTAAAGAACGCAGTCGTACTTGTTTCAGTGATTCCTCGCCGGAGAGGTAAATTACCGGTTTTCCGCTCCGGGCTACGGCATCAGCCACCTGCAATAGTAAAGTCGATTTACCTATGCCCGGGTCTCCTCCCAGCAATATGACCGAACCCGGCACCATTCCCCCACCCAGTACCCTATCCAGTTCACCTATGCCGGTACTCAGCCTATGGATATCCTGATCGGAAATAGAGTTCAGGGGTACCGCTTCCGTAGTCCGCCGGCGGCCGGGAGCAGCTTTTTTTCCCAGCGGCTCTTCTACCATAGTATTCCAGGAGGCGCAACCGGGACACTTGCCCAGCCATTTGCTGCTTTCATAGCCACAGTTGCTACAGGAAAATCTACTTATACTTTTTCCCATAGTATTCTCCTTTACAAAATATTATAAATAAAATATCGTAATCTTTACCAGGGAAATTCAATTAATCAGGCATTTTTTCCCCTTTAGGTATGATTAAACTAAAAAGGAGGCTGATAAAGCCCCCTTTCTATCCGGTATGATTATCCTTTTCGTATTACAATAGCGCCGTCCTGAGCATCAACCACTATCTTATCGCCTGGCTCGACGGTTTTTTTCAGTATCTCCTCCGAGACCCGGTCTTCAACCAGTTTTTGTATGGCCCGTTTTAAAGGACGGGCGCCATAGTCAGGTTCATAACCCTCCTTCAAAATTACTTTCCGGGCCGCAGCATTGATTTCCAGATGATAACCGTTTTCTTCCACCCTTTTAGCCAGATCCCGCAATAACAGGTCGATAATCTGCTGCAGCTCCGTTTCGTTCAGACTGGAGAAAACTATGATTTCGTCAATACGATTCATCAGCTCCGGCCGGAAGGTATGCTTGAGCTGTTCCATTACCCGGTCTTTCATCCGGCTATAGTTTTCGGCTTCATCAACGGCGCTGGTAAAGCCTACCTTTTTAGTATTCTTTATGGATTCAGCCCCAACATTAGAGGTCATAATCACTATACTATTGCGAAAATCCACAGTCCGCCCCTGACCGTCGGTCAAGCGGCCATCCTCCAGAATCTGCAGCAGGATATTGAATACATCCGGGTGGGCTTTCTCAATCTCGTCCAGCAGAATAACCGAGTAGGGTTTTCGCCTGATTTTTTCCGTCAGTTGTCCTCCCTCATCATAGCCCACATAACCGGGGGGAGAACCAATCATCCGGGATACGGCATGTTTCTCCATATATTCGGACATATCCAGCCGGATTACCGCCTCTTCGCTGCCAAACATTGCTTCCGCCAAAGCCCGGGCCAGCTCAGTTTTCCCGACCCCGGTCGGTCCTAAAAATACGAAGGAGCCTATGGGACGCTGGGGATTTTTTAACCCCGCCCGCGCCCTTCTAACGGCACGCGCTACCGCTTGCACCGCCTCTTCCTGGCCTATTACGCGCTGGTGCAAAACCTCTTCCAAGTGTACCAGCCGTTCGCTCTCCTCAGTAGCCAGCTTACTGACCGGTACTCCGGTCCAACTCGACACTATGGCAGCTATTTCCTCTTCACCCACTGAACCTACCTGCAGTCTGCGTTTATTGACCCATTCTTTATGCTCATTCTCAAATTCATCCCGCAGTCTCTGCTCTTCATCCCTGAATTTGGCGGCTTTTTCATATTCCTGGGCATTAATCGCTTCTTCTTTCTCCTTACTGATTTCTTCCATTTGTTTTTGCTTTTCTTTTAAGTCCTCGGGCAGAATATAGTTGGCCAACCTTACCCGGGAGGAAGCTTCATCAATAAGGTCAATGGCCTTGTCCGGCAGATAACGGTCACTGATATAGCGAGTCGACAGCTTGACCGCTGCGATAATGGACTCGTCTTTTATCTTAACTCCATGATGAGCTTCATAACGGTCGCGCAGGCCCTTTAATATCTCTATGCTCTCTTCCTCACTGGGTTCGTCCACTACGATGGGCTGGAAGCGTCTTTCCAAAGCCGCATCTTTTTCAATATGCTTGCGGTATTCGTTTAAGGTGGTGGCGCCCACACACTGGAATTCTCCCCGGGCCAGAGAGGGTTTGAGAATATTGGCCGCATCTATCGCCCCTTCAGCCGCACCGGCTCCGACTATGGTGTGCAGTTCATCAATAAATATGATTACATCCCCGGCGTTCCTTATTTCATTTACTATCTTGGTCAAACGATCCTCGAATTCTCCCCGATATTTGGTTCCCGCTATCATGGTGGAAAGATCCAGGGCTACTACTCTTTTATTGCTTAATATTTCCGGAACATGGTTCTCATTTATCCTTTGCGCCAATCCCTCTACAATAGCCGTCTTGCCAACGCCCGGGTCCCCGATTAGAACCGGGTTGTTCTTGGTTCGGCGCGAAAGGATCTGCACTACCCGTTCTATTTCCTTTTCCCGGCCAATCACCGGATCCAGCCGTCCCTCGCCTGCATCCTGGGTCAGATCGCGACTAAAGGAATCCAGAGTCGGGGTTTTGCTCCGGCTTTTCTTTTTAGCCTGAAAAGAAGCGGACGGATTGACCTGGAATTCCTGATAGGGATTGTTATTATACCCGGACGAGGCCTCCCCGCCTAAAAGGAGCATAACCTGTTCCCTTAGCTGCTCCAGTCTTACTCCCATAGATATCAGGACCTGGCCTGCCACCCCTTCCTCTTCCCGGATTAAAGCCAGCAGCAGATGTTCGGTCCCCACATAATTTACCCCCTGTAAGCGGGCTTCATCAAAAGCCAGGTTAAATACTTTTTTGGTCCGGGGGGTGATAGGCAGATCACCGGCTCCTCTTTCAGTATTGGCATTATTTTCGCCAATCAGGCGGGTGATTTCCTGCCGCACCTTTTCTAAATCCAGTCCCATATTTAAAAGCGCCCGGGCACCTACTCCTTCACCTTCCCGAAGCAGTCCCAGCAATATATGTTCGGTGCCGATAGCCGGGTGATTAAGCTGCCGGGCTTCTTCCTGAGCATGAATAACGGCATTTCGGGCCCTTTGGGTAAATCTTCTAAACATATATATCTCCTCCTTTCATTTATCCACGGGTTTATGTTAACCATCGGCCAGCCGGATTTTCACAAATTGTAATTAAATCAGCGTTAATCCGGTTAATATTTTCTGCTCAATGCTCTCTGGTTGCGGCCAGTCTTTCTTTTATTACCTCGGCGCGTTCAATATCGCGATGAAAGGCGTCCATTTCTTTACCCACTTTCTTCTGCAGATGGGCCGGACGAATGGCAACCACCAGTTCATTAAGGGCAAAGGCTGTTATTTTAGCCAGTATACCCAGGTCTACCCCCAGCCTTACATCGGATAGGAGGGCCATCGCTTCATTGGAGTTCATCACCCGGGCACTGCTCAATATTCCATAAGCCCTGCCTACACGGTCCTCAAGCTGGTATTTCATATCCTCCCTGAGCCTTTCTCTTAACAATCTTTCCTGCTCAATAATCCGCTTGGTTATGCCAGTCAGATTATTAATAATATCTTCTTCAGTTTGACCCAGGGTTACTTGATTGGAAAGCTGAAAAAAGTTGCCTATCACTTCAGTTCCTTCCCCATATATACCTCGTACGGTCATACCCAGCTGAGCTATGTTGTGAAATATCTGGTTGATCTGTCCGCTGATGGCTATAGCCGGGAGATGGAGCATGACTGAAGCCCGCATTCCCGTCCCCACGTTAGTGGGGCAGGACGTAAGGTAGCCTCTTCTTTCATCAAAAGCAAAGTTCAGGTGTTGTTCCAGATCATCGTCTATCTGCTGAGCCTGCCGGTAACACTCCTCCAGTTGCAGACCGGGCAGAAAACACTGGATACGCAGATGATCTTCCTCGTTTATCATTATTACCAGAGAGCCATCCTGATTAGTCAGTACCCCCCGAAAAGATTCGTCCGATTCTGCATGCCCGGGGCTGATCAGGTGCTTTTCCACCAGCATTTTCCGCTCCAGAGCGGTAAGCCGGTCAAAGGTAAGCAGTTCCATTTCCTTAAGGTCAGGGGTCGTGCTTTTAGACCAGGCTTCCTCTATGGTTTGCAGGCTTTTTTTCCCGCTCTCCCGGTCAAGTATCTGCGGAAAAGGAATCAAATTAAGATTCCGGGCTAAACGTATACGGCTGCTTATCACTATGTCAGATTCCGGCCCTTCATCAGCCGCCATCCAACGTACAAAGTTGCTGTTCAGCAAATTATCGGCTTTCATCTGCCCTTCCTCCTAACCCAGTTTTTTCTCGGTATCTTTAATGGTATCCCTGATTTCAGCTGCTTTTTCATAGTTCTCAGCTGCAACTGCCTGCTGCAGTTGTTGTTTCAGGTGTTCAATTTTTTTCTTTACCATGACCTTTTCTCCTCCCCGGGCAGGTACTTTGCCAACATGCTCACTATTGCCATGAACCCTGCGCAAAGTAGGCTCCAATTCCTTTTCAAAGGCTGTGTAGCATTCGGAACAACCTAATCTGCCGGTATTCATAATATCATTCAAGCTCATACCGCAATTGGGGCAAACCCTTCCCGGTAATTGGGTCTGAACCTCGGGAAGATTAAAATTGCTGCCAAAAAGACTGCCGAGCAAATTGGGTATAGAGAAATTACTGGCTACATCAAACATAAAAGCCCCTTTCTGGGCTGCACATGCTTCACATAGATGAATCTCCACTTTTTTGCCGTTATACATCTGAGTAAGATGGACTGTCGCCGGTCTTTGTTTGCATTCTTCGCAATACATATCTATTCCTCCTTTGAATAATACCCATAACCGCCGATTGCTGCTTCTCAGTTCAGTAGCGGGTATAATCAGCCAGTACAACTCTGAGCTGCTTAAATAAATGCTTTCTATATTCAGGCGGCATGTTTTTAAAAGCACAGGTAATAAGATGCTGAAGTATTTCTCCCTGGCTTGCCGTAATCGCTTTCTCCTGCAGCAGTTCATCTATCCAGGTCATCAATTCATTTCTGCCGGCATTTTCTTCATCTTCCAGCTGATATCTGGTGATACGGACAAAACCTTTGCCCCCCCGGCGGCTCTCCGTAAGATAGCCCTCAAATTCGGTGAATCTGGTGCTGATAACATAAGTTACCTGGGAAGGAACGCAGCCAAAAGTTTCTGCCAGCTCTGATCTTTGGATCTCAATCTGCTTATCATCAGTGCGCTCAATCAATACTTTAAGATATTGTTCAATTCGGTCGGCCAGGCTTTTTTTCATCCCTTGTCCCTTCTTTGACTTTAATTGACTATATATTTTAATTTTACTACTGATTTTGAAATTGTAAACCACTATATTAAATATTCTTGACTAAATCTAACTAAAAGACTCTTATATATTTTAGCCAGATACGCTCATATTATGATTCAGAATAAAACAGGCCCCCGGCCATAGTTCTTTATCGCCGGGGGCCGTTGTCTTAACCGGTTATGTTATTCCCACCTGATTTCGATTTCACTTCCTTCACGAATAGGAGTGGTAAAACCGGCCGCTTCCCCATCTACTTTAAGCAGCAGTCTGGCATTAGCAGCCGGTTTGATTTCTATAACCTTGAATATATCGCTTAAGATAGCTCCACCTTTATCCCGATTTAAGGTTATATGGGCGCCATCGCGGATTTCATCATGGATTGAAGCTGTCTGACCATCAATTTCTATACTGGCGCCTTTCCCCGGAATCCTTACTTCTTCACCATTTACCTTAACATTGATGCCCCAGTAGTCTGTTTCCGCCAGCAGATCTCCGATAGAGGGATGAAGCGTTTTGCGACTGTATGTTATTTGGGCGCCGGGTTCCACTTGCTGTTCGGCTTCTGCTTTTAACCCGTTGACCTGAACTTCAATCGGCATCCAGGTAACGGTGATTTTTCGGTCATCCAGGTAATAGCGGTAGTGTTTCTCCCGCAGCCAGTAGTCGTCCAGTCCGCTCAAACGCAAAATATTATAAACGCTGTTTACATTGGCAAACTCAAGCCTGGCGCGATCCGGTATGGGGGCATCAGGATCAGAAGGTTCCCCGTTTACGGTTATCACCGGTTCCATCTCATATAGTTCGCCATTAACCTTTACCTGACCTTTGATGCCTGGTACCAGATCTCTTCCGGTTAAACGAGCCTCTTCCCCGTCCCGACCCGGTGTGAACTCAATGCTGTCCCCATCCTGAAGCCTGGTTTCCAGGGAACCGGTTTCACCATTTACTTTGATCAGGGGCGCAGTTCCCATGCTTCCCTTTATTACCCTGACAAAGCCGTTGATTTCAACGGTTTTGCCCATACCCGGCTTACCGTAGATGTTATTAAGGGCTATCCCTGAGCTCAAAAGAGCTGCGGCTACGCTAAGTTCACCCATGTTCCAAAGAGCAGTTTCTCTTCCGTTTACTGAGACTTTGATGAAAGGTATGGGAGGAATAGTAAAGTAGTTGTAAGCTATACCCAGAGGGGTGATACCCTGGGGACCATTCAGAAAACTTTTATCCGTATGGATATAATCCAGATTCTGTACCGTCCTTATACCTACCCGGTTAGCAGGAATACCCAGTTTATCGGCCAGACTGGCAGTCAGGGAAGGAGTGAGGCTGCCTCCCCCCACGCAAACCACCGCATCAGGTACCTTTTGATTGAGACCCGTAATGATATGGGCTATTTCATTGGTCAATTCATCTACCAGGGGCTGTAATTCCTGGCACAAATCCCGGCTGGACATCAACTGTCGGTTATTGAGGATATCGGTTATTTCAATCTGATCTTGTCCCGTCAGGCGCCTTTTGGTGTTCTCGGCCGTATCAAAATCAAGCAGATAGCGCGTGGCCAGATATTCGGTTAATTCATCACCGGCGGTAGGTACCATGGCATAAGCAAATACGTTGCCGTCTTTAACTAAAGCGATATCTGAGGTACCGGCGCCGATATCCACCAAAGCCAGATTCAACAGGCGCATGGCAGGCGGTATAGCCACTGCTAAAGCTGCTATCGGCTCCAAGGTGAGGCTTTCAATTTCAAGTCCCGCCTTTTTCAGGGAAGAAAACAGGCTGTCCACCACCACCCGGGGCAAAAAAGTGGCAATCACCTGGACTGCTATTTCGTTTCCTACCTGACCTTGCAAATTACTGATCGGCTGGCCTTCCAATGAATATTCCACCACGCTGTATCCCACACAAAAATAATTGTTTCGCTCCCTGCCCCCTTGTTCTTCCTGGGCCAGATTATACTGGGCCTTATGGACCGCCTCAATCTCCAGGGCTCTTATTTCTTCGCTGCTTATTTCGGTGAGAATAGAGCGGCTCTTACGGCAGTCCCCCGGAGAAGTCTTTAATGCCCTCCCCGCAGCAGCTACCGCCGCCGATTTCAGTTTAATCTGCAAACGCGCTTCCAGGGCATCTTTAATCTGTTTTATAGTGGCAGCTACCGCCGTCACATCGTGGATCTGCCCATCCATCATAGCTCGGGTGCTATGCTCCAACATTTCGGCATCAATAACCTTATATTGCCGGTCAAGCTTCTCCATAACCAAGCCGATGATTTTTCTGGTTCCGATATCTAAAGCAAAAACCCGGGTTTTATCCATGGTAATCCCCCTCTCACCTTGCAGCCTTATTCCTGCCGCCGGCTACGTTTTTGTCTTAAAACTTTAAGAGCAAAGGCGGGTAAGGCTAACTGCCGCTTGAAGCGTGACGGCTCGGTAAGTAAACGATATAACCATTCCAGATTTAGTTTGATGAAAAGCTGCGGGGCTCGCTGCTTGATACCGGCAATAACATCAAAACTGCCTCCCACACCCATACATACCGGCACTTTTAAAATTTCCCGATGCCGGCTCAGCCAGTACTCCTGTTTGGGAGCTCCCAGAGCCGCAAACAGAATATGAGGCGATTCAGCATTGATAGCGGCAATAATGTCAGGTTCATCCTGGATCGGGAAATAGCCGTCCCGGCAGCCGCATACAGTTAATCCCGGATAGAGCCGTTCCAGATTCCGGGCCGCCTTTAGAGCTACACCTGGAGCTCCGCCCAGCAAATATACCTTCCATCCCCGGACGGCAGCCCGGGAACAAATATTCATCAGTAAGTCAATACCGCTTACTCTTTCTTTTTGCGGACAGCCCAAAGTTCGGGCCGCCCATACGGTTCCTATGCCATCCGCTGTCACCAGATCAGCTTTATTAATTATCCGGCGCAATTCATCTTGTTGGCCGGCCTGATAAATAATCTCCGCATTAAGGGTTACAACCTGTTTACAGCCTTGGGCCTGATCAATCATTTGGGTTACCGCTTCCAGCGCTGCCGGCATATCCACCAGGTGTACTTTACAACCTAATATATTCACCGCTGCTGTATCTCTGGATTCCATGGTCAATAGCAAAATCTCCTTTTAGCTAGGATTAGCCTTACCCGTTTCTATTTATTCCCCTGATAAGCCGGGTTTTCCTCCTTCACACCGGCCTATAAACAAAAAAAATCCCGCCTGGCGGCGGGTTTTATCTGTTACCCTGCTACACTGCCTACCTGGTCAATGGCGGCCTGGATAGTTTCATCTTCGGCCTGAACTATTTTTTGCAGGGATTCATAGGCTCTGGTCACAGTGATTAATTCTACCATTTCTTTAACCGCGTTGACATTGGAATCCTCTATATACCCCTGCAGCAAGCCCGGCTGGGGCAGGTTGTTTCCCGGCTGTTCCGATGCCAGAAGGTTATCCCCCTCCCGCACCAGATATTGTGGGTTTTCAAAACTTACCACTTTCAGCTGAGCTATAATTTCCCCATCTACGGTAATATTTCCTCCCTCATCAACCATAAATTCACCTTCTATGGCTATGGGCTGGTCGCCGCTGTCCAGTACCGGATAACCCTGATTGGTGGTTAATATCCCTTCATTATTTATCTTGAACTGCCCATTGCGGGTATAGCGTTCCCCTTGCTCGGTCTGCACGGCAAAATAGCCATTGCTGTTCAGGGCCAGATCGGTGTAGCTGTCGGTTTTTTTGATGTTACCCAGGGAAAGGTCGCTATAGATCTTGTCAATAGCTGCACCGGTGCCTAATCCTCCTATTATTTCCACCGGTACCGGCTCATAATCTCCCCGACTGTTTTTCTCCACCTCTCCCAGCCGACTCATGAGCATTTCCGGGAAAGCCCGCGCTACTGCTATTTGCTTTTTATAGCCACTGGTATTTACGTTGGCCAGATTATTGGCTACCGCATCCTGTTTGGCCATTTGCAGCATCATGCCCGCGCCAGCGGTATATAATCCTTTAATCAAATCAATACCTCCCGGAAAGTGTATTTTAATTTTGAATTACCGCTGCAATACTCCGTATTTCTATTTATTCTAATTTTTACTCCAATACATAGAAAAACGTAGCTTTTCTCCCCTAATTAAAAATCCACAATTTATTTATCGTATTTATGTATATAATCCTTTAATCCTTTATAATACCCGGCGGGGTCCCTTAACCCGGGTACGGCTTATAGTCGACATCTCATTCAAGGCCTTGCCCGTTCCCATGGCCACGCAACAGATAGCCTCCTCGGCAATATGAACCGGCAAATTGGTCCGCTTGGATAAAAGTATATCCAGACCGTCCAGCAGTGAGCCTCCTCCGGTCATAACTATGCCATTGTTCACAATATCAGCTGCCAGTTCCGGAGGAGTGATCTCCAGTACTTTTTTAACTCCCTCAATCACGGATTCCACTGGTTCCTGTAATGCCTCCCATGATTCCGCTGAAGATATAGAAATGGTTTTAGGTAAACCGGTAACCAGGTCACGGCCCCGTACCTCCATGGAACGATAGCGGTTTTCCTCGGTAACATAAGCGGTTCCCACCTGTATTTTAACTTCTTCGGCGGTGCGATCACCTATCATAAGATTGTATTCCCGTCTGATATATCTTATTATAGCTTCATCAAACTTGTCCCCACCGACCCGTAATGAATCATTGCATACCAGTCCTCCCAGGGAGAGTACGGCAATATCGGAAGTACCCCCGCCGATATCCACAACCATATTACCGGTGGCTTCCGAAATATTGATTCCTGCTCCCAGGGCCGCGGCCAGCGGCTCCTCAATAATAAAAGCCTGTCTGGCACCTGAAGATAAAGTGGCCTGGCGTACGGCCCGCTCTTCAACGTCGGTGGCACCAGTAGGAATACAGACAATCACGCGGGGTTTAAAAAAGAGCTTATTTCCCATAATCTTGCGGATAAAGTAGGTAAGCATTTTTTCCGTAGTGTCATAATCAGCGATAACTCCTTCTTTCAAAGGACGGATAGCCACTATATGCCCGGGCGTCCGCCCCAGCATCTGTCGGGCTTCTTCCCCTACGGCAATTACCTTGTCGGTATTTTTGTCTATTGCCACTACTGATGGTTCGTGCAGTACGATGCCGCTGCCTTTTCTAAATACTATAACGCTGGCTGTTCCCAGATCTATGCCAATATCTTCCCCAAAACCGAAACACATGCTCTGTAGTGCCCCCTAACAATATTGTGCTGCAACCTAATTTTGCCTTTTTCCATGCTATTAATTATACCTTAAGCTCAAATAAGTTGGCTATTTTTATTAAAGAGATTTATAACTCGGCGCAAAAGTCATGGAGTTAACCTGGTAAACTTGACCGGCCTTTCTATATTGGGGCCTGGTGGTAGGAAGCGTATTTCTGCCGGGTGGCCTCTCCCCCTCTTATATGTCTCTCCGCTTTATTCTTTTCCAGGATTAATTTGACCTCCTCGGCTAGTTGCTCGTCAATTCTGGGCAGCCGTTCCGCTACATCTTTATGCACCGTGCTTTTGCTGATACCAAAGACTTGAGCCGTTTGCCTTACTGTATCGGATGTACGCAATATATGCTGGGCAATCTTTACCGCCCTTTTTCTTATATAATTCTGCAATCTGCACCCTCCCCCGCGTCAATTAATAATTTATATTCAGCAGGAGGGCAGTTTAAAACTAATTTGGATATAAGGTTAATTGAAAATAGAAATGGCAGATTAATCGCCATAGCCCTGCGGGGCCTCAACCAGAGTGGTAATAGTCCTACGGGTTCCTTAGTTTTCTGACGCGGAATTCAGGGAATTTAGAAAGAAGAACGCGGGGAAAAAAACTTTAATTAAATCCGCGTATTTCCTTAAAAGATTCCGCGGTCTCCGCGTCTTTTTTATAATAAATCCGCGTTGATCTGCACCCTTAATTGCGAGTATAACGAGCATCAGTGGTCCTCGAAGAGGGCGTCTATTTTTTATTAAAATACAGAATTAAGCCTTAATTTTACCTGCACAGACCCATCATAGGCTCAGGCAACTAAATATGAAATGATTTTGTCGCAAAATTCATCCATGAAATAGGCGGAAAACTCCTTCTAAAGCCCGGTCTTTTAATAGTTCAGGGTACTGAATTCCACCCCCTGGTAATAGTGCTTCAGTATCTGATGGTAGTCTTTACCTTCCTCAGCCATGCCCCCAGCTCCATATTGGCATAATCCCAGACCGTGGCCATAGCCGCGACTATGGATTTCCACCCGGGAAGCGTTCACCTTAAAACCGCACCAGGTTGAAGGTAATCCCAAAAGCTGACGCAGTTTTTCACCTGATAATTCTTTACCGTTTATCAGCACCTTTTTAATGCGCCCACTGGACGTATTATCCGTTATTTTGAAAATGGGTCTGCTGCCGGTCGTGTCCAGGGAGCGGTTCAATTCCTGTACCGAAAAGACCTGTACACTGGCATAATGCCGCGATTGGCTGCAATAACGGCATTTAACCGAACGCAGGTAAGGCACGTCTTGGCCCCATAAATCAGCGGCGCTTTCCGTTTTCCCCCCGCAGGTGGAATGGTACAAAGCGTCAATCGGTTCCCCTTGGTAAAGCATGATTTCTCCCCGGGTTGCTTTTACCGCTTGCTGCACTTTTTGGTATAAGGCCTTGGAACCGTGCCTCTGGTAAAATTCTTCTTGGGATATAAAGGCCTGACAGGAATTGATGTCGTCTGATAAATCGGCTTGTTGAGGGTAAGGCTTGTGCTCTAAAAGCTTTCTGAAAGCGTAAGTCCGGGCACAAACAGCTTGCGCTTTGAGGGCTTCATCATTAAAGGAGGCCGGCATTTCTGCGGCTACCGTGCCGGTAATATAGTCTTCCAGGGGCAGAGTGATTACTTTTTGGTATTCACTGCGGTATAATTTAATCTCAGGTTGGTTATAAATAGGGGGCGATTGCCTCATAAAAAAAATCGGTATTAATAATACCGCTAAGATTATGATTATCAATCCTATTTTTTTCTTTTTCATATGGCATTTATATGATAAATAATCAGCCTTAATGCCTGTTTTCTTCCTGCCGGCAAATATCTGCTCCTAAAGCATTCAACTTATCAACTATGTTTTCATAGCCCCGGTCAATATGTTCGCTGTTGCTTATTATGCTGTTTCCTTTGGCCATCAAAGCACCGATCAATAACGCGGCTCCGGCTCTTAAATCTGTAGCCTTTACTCTGGTACCGCTTAACTCTTTTACTCCCCTAATGATCGCAGTTCTGCTTTCCGCTTTTATTTTAGCCCCCATTCGGCTTAGTTCAGGAACATGCATAAAACGATTTTCGAAAACTGATTCCGTTATTACACTGCTTCCGCCCGCACAGCTTAGATAAGCCATGAATTGGGCCTGCATATCAGTGGGAAAGCCCGGATAAGGAAGTGTTTTTATATACAGGGGCTTAATGGGTTCATGGCGTTTAACCTGTATTTTGTCCTTACCTTCTATTACCTGGGCGCCGCTTTCATTTAACTTGGCCGTTACCGCTTTTACATGTTCAGGAATAACATTTTTAATAGTTACATCCCCACCGGTAGCAGCTGCCGCCACCATATAAGTACCGGCTTCAATGCGATCCGCTATAGCCGTATAGTGACTGCCATGAAGTTTTTTTACTCCTTTAATCGTAATTACGTTTCTGCCTGCGCCGGAGATTTTCCCCCCCATATTATTGATGAAATTAGCCAGATCTACCACTTCCGGCTCCAGCGCAGCATTCTCAATATAAGTCATACCTTGAGCCAGGGCTGCTGCCATCATTATATTTTCAGTCGCCCCTACGCTGGGAAAATCAAGATAAACATGATTGCCTTTCAAACCCGAGCTGCTGGCAATTACATTGCCACCGCTTAATCTGATAGTGGCGCCCAAAGCTTTAAATCCTTTTAAATGCAGGTCAATCGGCCGGGTACCTATGGCGCATCCTCCGGGAAGGGCAATTTTTATGGTACCATGCCGGGCTAAAATTGGTCCCGCTACTAAAAATGAAGCCCTTATTTGTCTTACCAATTCATAGGCCGGGCTGGTTCCAATTTGAGCAGCACGAAATATGATCATATTTCCCTTTTTCTCAACTTCGGCTCCTAAATTATGAATAAGTTCCGTAATTATAATAACGTCTTTGATCATAGGTACCTGGTCTATTTGCACTTCTTCATCGGTTAATAAGGATGCGGCCAGAATTGGTAATATGGCATTTTTGGAGGAACTGACGGTAACTTCTCCAACCAAACGAGTTCTACTATTAACGAATAGTTCCAATTGTTAAGATCACCTCCGGTAAGCAGGCCTGCTGTTTTAGATATCAACCAGAATTAAAGGGGAACCTATGTATATCTCAGCTTTGGCTTTATCGTTATTATTGGTTATAGCTACCTGCAGATTGTATTTTTTGCCGTTTAGCTCCAATGCCGGCATGGTTTTCTCCAGGACCGGACTATAAGCAGTCAGGCTCACCAGTCCATTATGTTTATAGCTTTCAATTTTCCTGGCTTGCAGGTTTTTAAGCACAACGGAAATCAATTCCGGTTTGGACTTTTCGGCAATAAGATAAGGGATCTCGCCCTGGTACAGGTAGTAATATTGCCATTTTAAGCCTATATTCCGGTTAAGCTGGGATTCATACCCGGATATTACGCATTTTTTATCTCGACAAATAATACTCAGCAAGAAGTAACTCTCATTCAGCCTGTTATCAGACTTGATAGTAATGAATAAATTCTGTTTGGGCTTTTCCTGTTTGTAATTGAGAATAGTCGCATGTTCTGTGCTGCTTATATTTAAATGCTTCTGATCCAGGACAAGATCCAGACTTTGCAGAATCTGACATAAATGATCTTGCAGTTCTTGCTGGGATGAACTTGTTCTTATTTTAGCCCAGCAATCCAGGCGCGATTCCAGATAAATTGCACCGATTGATGCAAAAGATAGGTAATATGGCGATTGTTTTTCAATTTGTTTACCTAAAACATAATCAATACTATAATTGCTGGTTGAGCATAATAATATAAATATTAATATGTAAGTAAGACTTTTCTTCAACATCATGCTCCCTCCCGATATGGACTATCAGGATTCTTGCCAGCTTGGCTGCTAATTATGCCGGTAAAAGGCATAAAAAAAAACCTGACCAGGTCAGGTTTTCAAAAATTATATTTTTTACTGCTTATTTCCGGAGTCTGTATCGGCTTCCAGGTCAGGGTTTTGGTCTGTGGATCTCTGCTCCTCTTTTTGCCGCTGTTGTTCTTCGGCTTTTTTTATTTCTTCTTCAAGCCTTAATTGGTTCAAATATTCTTCTTTGGCCCGCTTGGCTGCCAGAGCCTTTTTTTCAAACTTAATCGTCTGGTGCCATATTAATACTGCAAAAAGCAAGCTCAGTATAAAAACCAAAATTATTAAAATGAAGTACAGTTTCTGCACATCATCCCCCCTGTTTACCTTTAATTGACTGCCACCACTATTCAGACTCGTCATCTTTACTAGTCCAGATTTCTTTCTCGGCTTGCCTGCGTTTCTTTTCTTTCTTTTTGGCGGCCAGAGCTTTTTCTTGGACCTTAAAGGTCATCTGCCACATCAGCAGGTAGAGTAGACCCTTCACCAAATAATACGCCAGAGTGATAATGATTAAATATTTTAATAAATCATCCATCTGGTTTTTCCATAATTCCCCCATCATAAATTAGCTACTATATAATAGTAGTATATTATATTTTTTGTTTTTAACGTAATTAATTGTAATTTCAAGGCCGGAAGAACTAGGTCCCTCCGGCCGGTATCAACTTTTCTACAGGTTACAGTGCTTCCGCTGCCTTCAGCCTGGCAATGGCTCTCTTCAGGGCCAGCTCGGCCCTAGTCAGGTTCAGATTGTCCTCCCGGGCTTGCAATCTCCTTTCCGCTCTTTCCTTGGCTGCCTTGGCCCGAAGTACATCAATATGTTCACCGTCCTCGGCAGTCTCAGCCAGAACCCGGGCGACATTATCTATGACCTCCACAAAGCCACCGCTCAAGGCCATTTTTTTCTGGGTGCCACCAGCATTATTGTAACGCAGCACGCCTATATTTAAAGCTGCAACCAGCGGCGCATGGTTTTTCATGATACCCAATTCACCTTCGGCACCGGGAGCAACCATAAACTGAACTTCATCCCGGAAGAGAATCTGTTCAGGGGTTACTATTTCTAGCATGAAGGTGCTTTCTGCCATAAACTACGCCTCCAGTCTCTTCGCTCTGGCAACTGCCGTTTCAATATTACCTACAAAAAGGAAGGCTGCTTCCGGCAAGCCATCATGTTTGCCTGCCAGAACCTCGGCAAAGGAGTCCACCGTCTCGCTAACCGGAACGAATATTCCCGGCTGACTGGTAAACTGCTCCGCAACGTGGAACGGCTGGGACAGGAATCTTTCAATCTTCCTGGCCCGAGCTACGATAAGTTTATCCTCGTCAGATAATTCGTCCATACCCAGTATGGCGATGATGTCCTGCAATTCCTTGTATCTCTGCAATATCTGCTGTACGCCGCGGGCGGTTACATAATGCTTTTCGCCTACCAGCTGCGGATCCAGGATTCGCGAAGTAGAATCCAGGGGGTCAACCGCCGGATATATTCCTTTCTCGGAAATAGCACGGGACAGAACCGTGGTCGCATCCAGATGGGCAAAGGTAGTTGCCGGCGCCGGGTCGGTCAGGTCGTCGGCCGGGACATAAACCGCCTGGGCTGAAGTTATTGAGCCCTTGCGGGTAGAGGTAATCCGTTCCTGCAGAAGACCCATGTCAGTTGCCAGAGTAGGCTGATAACCAACGGCGGACGGCATGCGTCCCAGCAGAGCCGACACCTCGTTACCGGCCTGGGCAAAACGGAATATATTGTCTATGAATATTAACACGTCCAATCCGGAAAAATCGCGGAAGTATTCGGCCACGGTCAAACCGGTAAGACCCACTCTCAATCTGGCTCCCGGGGGCTCATTCATCTGACCGAATATCAGGGCGCATTTTTCAATAACGCCGGATTCGGTCATTTCCCCCCAGAGATCATTGCCTTCGCGGGTACGCTCGCCAACTCCGGTAAACACTGAATAGCCGCCATGCTCATAAGCGATATTTCTGATCAGTTCCTGGATAATAACGGTCTTGCCCACTCCGGCTCCCCCGAACAGACCGATCTTGCCACCTTTAGCATAAGGGCAAATCAAGTCGGCTACCTTGATTCCGGTCTCCAGAATCTCGGTTGCCGGTAGCTGGTCCACCAATGCGGGGGGCTTGCGATGGATTTCCCAGTAGTCGGAGGCATCAATGGGGCCGCCTTCGTCAACCGGATGTCCCAATACGTTTACTATACGTCCCAAGCATCCCTCGCCCACGGGGACTCTAATAGAAGCTGCCGTATTGGTTGCTTTCATGCCGCGGAAAATACCGTCCGTAGGCTGTAGAGCAACACAGCGCACGATATCGTTTCCCAATAATTGCATCGCTTCCAGGGTAACATCAATATTAGTCGCAGTTTTCGCATCCTGATCCTCTGTTTTTATGGTTATAGCGTTCATCAGGTCGGGCAGTTCACCAGGCTTAAAGCGTATATCAACAACTGCGCCGATAACCTGGACTACCTCTCCGTATGTTACATTCGCCATCCTCTACTTTCCTCCTTTATTGAGAGCTTTGGCTTATCAGTTGGTGCATGTCTATTATCAGGCTTTAAGGGCTTCGGCACCACCGACAATGTCCAGAATCTCGTCCGTAATTGCCGCCTGCCTGGCTTTGTTCATGGCCAGTTCGAGATTTCCTATAATCTCGCCGGCATTTTCCGTAGCATTACCCATAGCTGTCATTCTGGCCCCAAATTCACTGGCTTTGCCTTCCAGCATGGCATGGTAAATCTGGCTCCCTACATACTTGGGTAACAGAGTCAAAAGGATCTCCTCCGCACTGGGCTCGTAGAGATAATCAATGACCCGGGTAGATTCACTCGCCTCTTCTTCCGGGGTTTCTAACGGCAGCAATTTAGTTATAGTCGGTATCTGCCTTATTACATTGATAAAGCGGGCATATACCAGGTAAACTTCATCCAACTCGCCGTTTTCATAGGCATTCATAACATACTGGGCAATTTCCCGGGCATCGGCATAACTTACATTATCGCCCAGATTTACGAATTCGGCATCAAGCCCGCCCCGCTTACGATAAAAATCCCGGGCCTTTCTGCCCACCGCTATTACACCGGCAGCAGTATTTCTTTCATCATCCTCAATAGCCTGACCGGCTGCCCGGATAATATTGGTATTATAGCCTCCGCATAATCCACGGTCAGCGGTGACTATAACATAACCTACCTTGCGTACATCCTCTCTTTTATCCAGGAGAGGGTGTTTGACATCGTAAGAAACTGCCGCCAGCCTGGCCAATGTACCTTGCAGAGTTTCGGTATAGGGTCTGGAGGCTTCAGCACTCTCCTGGGCTCTGCGCAATTTCGCAGCGGCTACCATTTTCATAGCTTTGGTAATCTGCTGCGTATTTTTTACGCTGCGGATCCTGCGTTTAAATTCTCTTACACCTGCTCCTGCCATCTAATTCACCACCTAAACCGCAAACGTGGATTTAAATTCATTGATGGCTTTGATCAGCTTCTCTTCAGTCGCCTCATCTATTTTGCCGGTATCTCTGATTGCGTTCAGTATGTCGGCATTGGCACTGCGCATGAATTTCAGGAAATCAACTTCAAAATCCTGAACCCGGTCCCGGGGCAGATCATCCAGGTAACCGTTAACTCCGCTGTATATTACCACAACCTGCTCTTCCATCTTCATGGGCTGGTACTGGCCCTGTTTCAGGACTTCGGTAACCCTTTCACCCCGAGTCAGACGAGCCAGGGTAGCTTTGTCCAGATCGGAGCCGAACTGGGCGAAGGCCGCCAGTTCACGGAACTGGGCCAAATCCATTCGCAACTGGCCGGCGACGGATTTCATGGCCTTGGTTTGAGCCGAACCGCCAACCCGGCTGACTGACAGACCGGCGTTTATGGCCGGGCGCTGACCGGCATAGAAGAGGTCGGTTTCCAGATATATCTGGCCATCGGTTATGGATATAACATTGGTCGGGATATAGGCGGAAACGTCGCCCGCCTGGGTTTCGATAATCGGCAGAGCGGTTATGGAGCCGCCACCATGGTCGCTGTTAAGCTTGCATGCTCTCTCCAGCAAACGGGAGTGGAGATAGAAAACGTCTCCGGGATAAGCTTCACGTCCGGGAGGACGACGGAGCAGCAGTGACATTTCGCGGTAAGCTACCGCATGTTTGGAAAGGTCATCATAGATGATTAACACATCAAGACTTTCCCCTTCCATGAACTCTTCAGCCATAGCAACACCGGCATAGGGTGCTATATAGAGCAATGGTGCAGGCTCGGAAGCGGTGGCCGCAACTATGATAGTATAATCCATGGCCCCCATTTCCTCGAACTTGGCTGCTATGCCTGCTATGGAGGACTGCTTCTGCCCTATGGCGACATAGATGCAGATCATGTCCTTCTTTTCTCTCTGATTAATAATGGCATCAAGGGCAATAGCGGTCTTGCCCACCTGACGGTCTCCGATGATTAACTCGCGCTGACCCCGGCCGATGGGCACCATGGAGTCAATGCATTTAAGCCCGGTCTGCATCGGTGTGTTAACCGGCGCCCGGGTAACAACACCGTGAGCCACTTTCTCAATCGGGCGGAAGGTATTGGTGTTAATAGGTCCTTTGCCGTCAATGGGCTGCCCCAGGGCATTGACCACCCGGCCCAGCATAGCTCTTCCGGTAGGAACCTCCATGATTCTTCCGGTCGCTTTTACCACGTCGCCTTCTTTGATGTGGCTGTATTCGCCCAATAAAACAGCACCCACGTTATCTTCTTCGAGGTTGAGAACCATTCCATAGGTCCCGCCGGTAAACTCCAGCAGCTCACCGGCCATTGCGCCCTGTAGTCCGTATACACGGGCAATACCGTCACCAACATAGATAACTGAGCCCACGTTGCTGACTTCGACCTCGGACTGGTAGCGCTCTATTTGCTCTTTGAGTATAGCGCTGATCTCTTCCGGTCTAATACTCATTTATGTGCTCACCCCTATCGCTTAACTTATCTTCGCTTGTTTGAGTTGTTCTTTCAGCATTTCAAGTCTTTTGGCCACCGTGCCGTCTATGATCTGGTCTCCCACCCGTATCTTGATACCGCCTATCAGAGCGGGGTCAACCTTCACATTGACCTGTACGGTTTTGCCCGTAGAGACTGACAGCTTCTCAGCCAGAGATTTAACCTCATTCTCCGGTACTGCACGGGCAGCTGTAAGCTCCGCCTTGGTGATGTTTCTCGATTCATCAGCCATTTCCTTATATTCTTCAGTTATAAAACCAATGTATGATTCCCGACGTTTGTCAATGATCATGAATAGGAAATTCAGCGTCAGTTGAGAAACCTGACCGGAAAATATCCGGGTTGCAACTTCCTTCTTGGCTTTGGCCGGGATCAGAAGGTGGGCGAAGTAGTCTTCCAGGTTTTCTACTTCTTTAATAGTTGCCACTATCGTTTCCAGTTCCTGCTGAAATTCGTCTATTTTGTTATTCTCCCGGGCAATGGTAAAAAACGCTTCGGCATAGCGCCTGGCAACGCTCTTATTTAACATAATAAATCGCCCGCCTCGTTAACAAATTGTTTAACCATCTTCTTATGATCGTCATCTGTGATAGCTCTGTTCAGAACCTTCTCCGCTGCCAGCAGGGCCAGGGCTGCGGCCGTATCCTTGAGCTCAACCTTAGCCTGCTCAGTGGCAGCCTGTATTTCAGCGGTAGCTTTGTTCTTAATATTGACAGCGTCTTCCTTGGCCTTGCTGATGATTTCGTTCTTGGCATCATCAGCCGCCTTGGTCGCGCGGGCTACGATTTCCTGGGCTTCTTTACGAGATTCGGCCAGGTTGCTCTGGGTTTCTTTTCTCATTTCTTCTACTTCGATCTTTACTTCCTCTGCATGTTTCAGAGAGCTTTCAATGGTGCTGGAACGCTGCTCCAACATCGCATTGATGGGATTATAGGCAAATTTGTATAAAAGGGCCAGCAGCACAAAGAAGTTGACTGCTGTCCAGCCGATTACAAACCAGTTCCCGAATGCGGGCGTATGTCCCGCAGGCTGCGAAATTGGTGGTACATTGCCTCCCTCGGATGCCATGCAGAAGGTTGCAAATCCCAGAACCATTACCATGGTCAAAAGGAGTACCGCTGTATAAAACTTTCTGTTCCTTCTCACGGATGTGCTACCTCCAATCTAAGAGCAAATAGTATTTGGGGCGATAGAGCTATATTTTTTTTTAGAAAATCAACCTTGCTCTATCGCCCAAATCTTTAAGAGTAAATGCGTTTACCTTTTAAACTAAGAAGCTTTACTAACCAGCATGAATGCAATAAGCAGACCGTAAATAGTCAGAGTTTCAATAAATGCTAGGGTAATAAAGAGAAGAGTTCTGACGTCTCCTCCAACCTCAGGCTGTCTTGCAATAGCTTCGAAAGCCTTACCACCGGCAATACCCATACCTATACCGCCGCCAATACCAGCGATAGATACAGCGATACCTGCGCCTAATGCTGCGCCCATCTTTTTCCCTCCTTTCATGCTCTCTGGTTTATACATTGAGCCTAAAATAATGTATAAATTTATACTCAGTGTCCTTCTCCTGTAGCCGCCGCTATATAGCTGGCTGACAGGATAGTAAACACTATGGCCTGGATAGCACCCAGCAGCAAACTAAGCCCCATTATGGCTGATGGGATAATAAACGGTGCTAAAAATAACAGGAATGCTATAACCATTTCTTCGCCAAAGATGTTACCGAATAGACGAACGGTGAGGGACAGCGGGTGCGCCACCTCTTCGATCAGGTTTAACGGTAACATGGCCGGGCTAGGACTTACGAAGTGCTTGAAGTAGTGGCCTCCATGCTCACTCAAGCCTGCGATGTGAACAGAAAAGAACGTGATTAACGCTAAGGTCATAGTCACGTTCCAGTTACTGGTTGGAGGCTGATAACCCGGAATATTTGCTGCACCAGGTACCAGACCGCTGTAGTTGCTGCATAGAATAAATAAGAAAAATGCAGTTAGCAGGGGAGCCCACTTTTTAGCAACATGCTCCTTATCCATCAATTGGGTGAAAAAATCATAGGTCCACAGGATGATCATTTCAAAGGCATTTTGCAGGCCGCGGGGAACCATCTGCATATCTCTCGTGGCAAAATAGCCAATAGTGCCTATTAATGCAATAAGAACCCATTCGGTAACAACCAGGTGGTCTACCGGTATTGGGCCCAGATAAAACAAGGGACCATCAAACATACCAAAGATCATTATCTTTCTCCCCCCCTCCTAATTAAATTTTCGCTTTTTGCCAGTCCCGCCGGACCGACACAAAAACTTCAGCCAGAGCCAACTAACCATCCGGCTCCGGATGATTTCCTGGATCAACGCTTGTCCTTGTCCTGACTTTTATCGCCGGGAAATGTGTTTTGATTGGTCGACATTTTGTCCCACATGACCTTCATACCGGTTGCCACCCCAAGTAAGACCCCGATTACCGTCAACCAGCGGTCGGTACCCAGCTTCATGTCCAACCAGTACCCGCCATAGCCACACAAGCCTATAGCGGCAGCAGTGGTAGTGACCATATTAATAGCATCGCTCAAAGCGCGTGCCCAGTGTTTTTTCTGACCTTGCGTCATGTTCCACACCTTGCCCGTCTAAGCAGCGACTTAACCCCCCTCTTCGTTATTCGTCATAAACGGGCAAAATCCTTTTTTAATTTTCATTAAAATTTAACCTCAACCTCGCCGGGGCATTTCCCTATTTTTGGTATTTTTATAAGAGAACTCAATAAGTAGATTTATTTCTCGTCCGGCCCGGCAAAGTCCTCCAGAGAATTACGTCTTTTATTAGCATGTTTTGTCGCTTAATAGTTCGCTATGGAGCTAAATAACCTTTTTTCTCTAGTTTATGGTAGTGTTCCTGCAGGAGGGTTCCTATATCAATCTGGAACTGTTCCTCCATTACAAACATCATGGTCACAGCAGTTTGAGCTACGTCCAGCAGTTCACATGCTATTTCCTGAACTACTGCGCCCTCATCCATCTGAACTTTCTCCCCACTCAAGCCCCTGAATTTTCCAATTGCCTGGGCCAGTTCCCCGGCTTCTTCCATTAGTTTCAGAGCGGTTGATTCCAAAGTGGGGTTAAGCTGGTTGAGCCTGGGCAATGATAATGTTTTAGTTTTCATTTCTATCTCCCCAAGAAAATACTTTATAATACTCGGTCTCCTGACCTTGTTCTCATCCAACCGAATTTTCCCATAAAATCATTATGCCTTATATCTCATAAAGCGGATATTTATCACAGAGTTTTGCCACCCGGCTCCGGCTTTCCTCCAGAACCCTGTCGTCATCCGGGTTGCTCAGAGCCAAGGCAATGATATTGCCTATCTCCCGCATGTCATCACTGTTCATTCCGCGACTGGTCAAAGCCGGCGTTCCCATCCTTATTCCACTGGTTACGGTAGGCTTTTCCGGGTCGAAGGGAATACCATTTTTATTAACGGTAATATTGATTGATTCCAGTATGGCCTCGGCATCTTTTCCGCTGAGGTTTTTGGTTCTGACATCAACCAGCATGAGGTGATTGTCAGTGCCGCCGGAAACCAGGCGCAATCCGTTTTCGACCAGGCTGGAGGCCAGGATCTGGGCATTAAGGACTACCTGTTGCTGGTAGGCAATAAATTCATCCCGCAGGGCTTCTCCCAGACAGACGGCTTTGGCAGCTATAACATGCATCAGCGGCCCCCCTTGTATACCAGGGAATACGGCACTATCAATCTTTTTGGCCCATTCTTCCCGGCATAAAATCATGCCTCCCCTGGGTCCCCGCAGGGTCTTATGGGTGGTAGTAGTAACAAAATCAGCATAGGGGACCGGGCTGGGATGCAAGCCGGCTGCTACCAGCCCGGCTATGTGAGCCATATCCACGAACAGCAAGGCCCCAACCTCGTCTGCAATCTCCCGGAATTTTTTAAAGTCAATAATCCGGGGATAAGCACTGGCACCGGCTACCACCATTTTCGGCTTAACCTTAAGGGCAATTTCCCTTACCTCCCCATAATCAATAGTCTCGGTTTGGGGGGTGACTCCATATTCAGCAAAATTAAAATATTTGCCCGATATATTAACCCGGCTTCCATGGGTTAGATGTCCCCCGTGACTAAGGTTCATCCCCAGTATTCTATCTCCCGGCTGTACCGCAGCAAAATAGACCGCCGTGTTGGCCTGAGCCCCTGAATGGGGTTGAACATTTACATGGTCGCAGGCGAAGAGTTTTTTCGCCCGTTCCCGGGCCAGTTCTTCGACTACATCCACATTTTCACACCCACCGTAATATCTTTTGCCGGGGTAGCCTTCGGCATATTTATTAGTCATTACGCCGCCCTGAGCAGCCATTACGGCCCGGGAAACGAAATTTTCCGAGGCTATAAGCTCCAGCTTATAATTCTGGCGTAACTCTTCGTCGCGTATGGCTTTAGCTACCTCTGGGTCTACCGGTTTTACATATTTCTCAATATAGTCCACCTTGGTTGCTCCTTCCCAAACATTTCTTCTCCAGTTCCATTATTTTTTCTATCCGCCGCTGGTGCCTGCCGGCTTCAAATCCAGTCGCCAGAAAGGTCTTAACTATCTCAATGGCCAAATCCTGCTCCAGCATACGAGCTCCTACGGCAACAATATTGGCGTCGTTATGTTGCCGGGCCAGGCGGGCACTGTCCAGATTATAGCAAAGGGCAGCCCGTATTCCCGGTATTTTATTAGCTGCAATAGAAATGCCAATACCCGTGCCGCAGATGATAATACCTTTTATTTTATGGGTCAGGACTGCCGCCGCCACATTCTCGGCAATATCAGGGTAATCTACGGATTCCTCCGAGAAAGTGCCACAGTCCATGACTTGGTAGTTTTCATCGGCCAGAACTTTAATAATGGCCGTCTTCAGCTCAAAACCGGCGTGATCACTGCCGATAGCCACCTTGCGATCTTCGGTTTTCGGTTCTTCCGATTCTAACATCCTATCCAGCACCTGGGGCAGCAATCGCTTCAATTGGGCGGCGCATTCCTTGTAAGCGGCGATTCCCCGGCCCAAAGGGTCAATAATATCCTGACTTACCTTTCCCGCAAAATCATTGATGGTAAAGATGGTCATAGCCTTATCCGGGTACTTTTCCTGCAGATAGTCGCGTTGGGCAACAGTCATAGTAAGTATATAATCGGCTGGAAGTATTAACTCCAGGCTCAGTTGCCGGGACTGGTGCCGGGAAAGGTCAAATCCTTCGCCGGCCATCACCTCTATTGCCTCCGGGCTGGCCGGCACCCCATTAATCGCAGCCAATCCGGTACTCGACACTTCTATATCTTTTATATCGCGGTCGACAAGGAGTCCGGTGAAAATAGCCTTGGCCATAGGACTACGACAGGTGTTACCGGTACAGACAAAAACCAGTCTTTTCACAGAGCATCCTCCTTTAAAACAATAGTTTCACTGCCAGCAGCAAAAGAATAGCGCCACCCACTATTTGGGCGTAACTGCCCACCAAGCGGCTGAAAGCACGCCCGCCCCAAAAGCCCAGGGAAGTCATGGCAGCAGCAACGCTTCCCATAATAATCGTCGTTACCGCCACCGGCATTTTAAAGGTACCCAAACTGAATCCTACTGTCAAGGCATCTATGCTTACTGATATTCCTATCAGCAGTATACTTCCCCAATCTTCGCGGCAAGACTCTTTTCCCTGCTTGAGCAGCTCTTGACCTTCTTTAAAAGAATATCTCCGCAGCCCGGCCTCGCGGTAGCCTTTGATTATAAAATCAACGCCGATGTAGGCCAGAATCACTGCTCCCAGGCGGGAGGCCCATACCCCCAGAAATTTGCCGGCGGCCAGGCCCAGACTAAGCCCCAGCAGGGGCATCAGGATATGTAAAATTCCTACCGTTAGAGTAAATCTTAGCCCATAACTGCGGGATAATCCCCTAAGTCCCAAACCCAGGGAAAGAGAAAAAGCATCCAGACCAAGTACCACTGCCACCAGGCCTATGGCCGCAAACTGTTCCATTTTTATGCTCCCTGCAAAATTTTAGGCCTCACTTCAGAGATATATTGGGTAACGGCAATGTAAAAAGAAATCGGCCGCTACAATTATTTTTTCCCCGCCCGTTTGATTCGATCCAGCAGAGTCGGGTTGACCTGGTGCAGATCCTCCGGCAGGGGAGAAAACAACAGAATCTCGACTCCCGCCTCTTCAGCTTCCCGTAAAACAGAATAGAGATTACTGCTGTTCCGCTCCAGATTCAACTGGTAAACGGCAACGGATTTGTTAATTATATGCTGGCATCCGTTGCTACTTGAAACAATAGCAAAATTCTTTTTATACTCTCGGCAGTATTCCTGCTGCTTGATAAAATCTTCGGGGCTATCACAGATGATTATCTCAGAACTTGTCTGATAATGGGGTAGTTTATCACTATTATTAGCGGTTATCTCCAAACTATCCCCCAGCAGCTGCCGCAGGTCTTCCAGGGGAAGCCCTCCCAGGCGCAGTATCTTATACCTTTCCGTACTCAGATCAATTAAAGTTGACTCCAGACCGATTCCAGTACTGCCGGCATCCAGAACTGCCGCTATTCTACCGTCCAAATCAGCTTTAACATGCTCAGCACTAAGAGGACTGGGACGGCCTGAGAGATTGGCACTGGGAGCCGCTACCGGCCCCGCTTCATCAATAAGCGCCAGGGCAACCGGGTGAGCCGGCATACGTAATCCTACCGTAGTCCTCCCTCCCCGGACTATGTCTGGTACCTCATCCCGGGCCGGCAGAATTATGGATAATGGTCCGGGCCAGAACTTGTCTATCAGTAAACGGGCAGTATCCGGTATGACTTTTACCAGTCCTTCCAGTTGGGTCATTTTACTCACATGCACCAGCAACGGATTCTGAGCCGGCCTGCCTTTAGCCGTAAAAATGCCGGCAACTGCCCGGCTGGAATCAGCCCGTGCTCCCAAACCATAAACGGTCTCGGTGGGAAACGCTACCAGTTCCTGTTTTTTTAAAAGTTCGGCAGCCTTTTTTATAATTTTCGGATCAGGGCTTTCCGGGTTTACTTTCCAGTATACGGTTTTCACTTTTTCCATCCCTTCCGAGCCTGGATAAGCCGATCATATCCAGCCAGGTCAGGAATCAGTTGCACTTCTTCCATCCCCTGCACCATCTGCAAAGCCTGCCGCCCCTGATCGCAGCCGATTTCAATGATGATATAAGCCCCCTCTTTCATAATCAAAGGAGCCTGAGCCAGAAAACGGCGGTAAATATCCAAACCATCCCCTGGTGCCAACAGGGCCAGAGCCGGTTCGTAATCCTTTACGCCTGGCTCCAGGCTCTGGTATTCCTCTGCCGTGACATAAGGCAAATTAGCTACAATGAGATCAAAATAGTTATCTTTATCTAAAAAAGGAGCGAGCAGATCTCCCTCCCGAAATTCAACCTGAGCCTCTAAGCGAACAGCATTGGCCTGAGCCGTTTCCAGTGCCGCCGGTGATATATCGGTGGCATATACTTTGGTCTGAGGCAAGTAATGGGCCAAACTGACAGCTAGGGCGCCTGAACCTGTACCTACGTCGCAGATTGAACAGGGCTGGCCTGAAAACAGCTCCATTGCCCGCTCCACTATCAATTCACTTTCCGGGCGGGGAATCAGGACCGCCGGATTAACCATGAATTCCAGGGACATGAACTCCCTGCTTCCGGTAATATAAGCTGACGGTTCATGCTGGCTTCTCCTTTTAATAAATTCCTTGAAAATGCCCCTCTCTTCCTGGTTTACCGGAGCATCATAATTGGCGTACAAAAAAATCCTATTTTTTTCCAGCACCTTGGCCAATAATACTTCCGCCTCCAGGCGAGCTTCCTTTATATTCTTATTTCCGAAGTAGTCCGTGGTCCAATTAAGCAATTCTTTTATAGTCCAGTTCTGCACCCTTAATCCACCTGTTTTAAACGCTCCGCCTGATCATTGGCTACCAAGGCGTCAATGATTTCCTGCAGTTGCCCTTCAAGAATTAAATCCAGCTTGTGCAGAGTGAGATTGATGCGATGGTCACTGACCCGGCCCTGGGGGAAATTGTAGGTGCGAATGCGCTCGCTGCGGTCACCGCTGCCCACCTGGTTTTTACGGGTACCAGCCATCTCGGCACTGAGCTCGGCTTCCATGATTTCTTTAAGCCGGGCTCTCAGCACTCTCAGCGCCTTGGCTTTATTCTTATGCTGAGATTTTTCATCCTGGCAGGTTACTACCAAACCGGTGGGAATATGGGTGATCCGTACTGCTGACTGAGTAGTATTGACCGACTGTCCACCCGGGCCGCTGGAACAATAAACGTCTACCCTGATATCGTTCGGGTCTATACCCACTTCCACCTCTTCAGCCTCAGGCAATACCGCCACCGTTGCTGCCGAAGTATGGATTCTGCCGCCTGATTCGGTACTGGGAACCCTCTGCACCCGATGAACCCCGGACTCATATTTGAGCTTGCTGTACGCTCCCTGTCCATCCACCACAAATATAATCTCCTTGATACCGCCAATATCGGTATAATGAGAATTCATAATATCTATTTTCCAACCCTGCAATTCAGCATAACGGGTGTACATACGAAAAAGGTCGCCGGCAAAAAGGGCCGCTTCTTCTCCGCCGGTACCGGCTCGAATTTCCATAATGACGCTTTTTTCATCATTGGGGTCGCGGGGCAGCAGCAATACTTTCAGCTCATGCTCAACCTGTTCTTTCCTGGTTTGCAGAGACTCCATTTCCTCCTGCAGCATTTCTTCAAAATCTGCTTCATGGTCTTCCCGCAGCATTTCCTGAGCATCATTGATCTGCTCCAGCAACGATTTATATTCCCGGTATAAGGATACAATTTCATTGAGGTCCGAATGAGCTTTGGCATATTTTTGATATTTGCTCTGATCAGCTATTATTTCCGGCTTGCTCAATTGTTCGGTCAATTCATCATATTTTTCTTCAAGACTTGCCAGCTTATGCAGCATCCGCCATACCTCCTCCACTAGTTGGCCCCGGCCAGACTTAAATTCTTTTCACCCGGGCCTTCATTCCTATCCCCGGGGATAACTGCCTTTAAGGCTGTAAGGGCTACTTCCAATTGACTGTCATCAGGCTCCCGCGTGGTCAGCTTTTGCAAAAAGAGCCCTGGAGCAATCAGAATCCGGGCCCAGCGGTTCTGATAGTATTTTCCGCTAAATTTCAGAAACTCATAACCCAAACCTGCTACCACAGGTAAAACTGCTATTCTCGACCACACCCGGTAAAAAAGATTGCCTTCCCCCAGGAGAGCAAATACCAGTATCGAAATCACCAGAACAATCAGAATAAAGCTGGTACCGCAACGCGGATGCAGAGTGGAGTGTTTGCGGGCGTTTTCTACCGTAAGCTCCTCACCGGCTTCATAAGTAAAGATTGATTTATGCTCGGCGCCATGGAACATAAATACCCGGTCAATTTCCTGCATGCGGCCAATAACCCAGACATAAGCCAGGAAAAAAATGATCCTGATAATACCTTCGACAATATTCTGGATAAGAACGCCGCCCAGGAAACGGCTGCCGTAATGTACTATGGCCGTAGGCAAAACTACAAACAGCAATATTGCCAGGACAAAGGCCAGCAGTCCCGTAACCAGCATTTCACCGCTGGTAAGTTCCTCTTCTTCATCATCCAGCGACATGTTAGCCGATTTATTCAGTATGCGGATACCGACCACCATTGAATCAATTAATACGTAGGTACCACGCAGAAAGGGCCATTTTAAAAAAGGATAGCGCATAGGCAGATCGGATACGGCTTCCTCTTCCAGTTCAATACTGCCATCGGTTTTTCGTACCGCCACCGCTATCTTCTTGGCCCCCCGCATCATTACTCCTTCTATAACAGCCATGCCGCCATATTGAACCTTTTCGCTCATTAAATACCACCTTACAAAATCAAGGGTTTTATATAAAATTTGATGCTAAAAAAAATAGCAGAGTCAATGCCCTGCTATCACTTACTTCAACCCGTATTTTTTCTTGAATTTGTCGACTCTCCCGGTGGTATCGACTAATCTGCTCTTATTTCCTGTATAGAAGGGATGACACTTGGAGCAAATCTCTACTTTTATATTCTCCTTGGTAGACCCAACTTCGAACTCGTTGCCACAAGCACATCTGGCCGTGGTCATACCATACTTGGGATGTATTTTGTCTTTCACTTGCTGTTTTCACCTCACTTACCACAGGGTCGTTACAAACAGCCCATTAAAAACTGCAAAGAAAATTATATCAATAAAAACGATAAAACACAAGGAAATTAATATTAATCCTCTATTGCCAATGCCCGCGCAACCACGCATAAAAAAGCAGGCCAAAGCTTTGGTTTGATGCTTAAATATTCCGTCGCTTCCTACTATCGCTCGGGTAACAGCAACTGCTGGTCTGGGCAGCTATTTTCTTTCACTCTCCGCGACCGGAATAAAGCGGTAATGGTGCGTGATTTTGCTGGGCCAGTTTTGCAGGACATTGGCTTCACTGGCCTGGGGACCGCCGTTATGTATTACCAGCGGCACTCCGCTTTTCAGGCGTTTATCGGAAACAATCCCAATATGTTCATAAGGCGGAGCAAAGATAACTATGTCTCCCGGCTGCCACTGTTTAAGGTTTTCCACATCTCTTGCCACCACCTCAATGGTAAGCTCCTGGCCATAACGCTGCAAAAATATCTGCTGGTTTTTTACCCGACGAAAATCTATCTGAGGATCAGGGTTCTGGCCGGTAGCACCATAAGCTTCAGGATTATTGCTGATATCCTGGTCCAGCATGGCTTTGAAATCATAGCCCGCCGTCTTAAAGGCCCGCCAGATCACATCGGTACAGGCTCCCCTCCCTTCAGGGGGGTAGCCTCCGGCATAGAAAGATGCATCATAGCGAGTTTTGCGTAGGACCTCCTGCCGGGCGCCATCTACCAGATCCAGAGCGTCAGGAACCCGATTGCCGTTCTGATCCTGGTCGCCGATCAAGAGCGGGACTTCGCAAACGGGGCCGGTATCAATCGACTCTATAAAAGGCAGGGGTCCGGCTTGACCGGGAAACATCTCCTGATAAGCTACTGTCGCCAGCAGCAGGGCTATAATAACCACCATAAATTGTTTGGGGCTTATGTTTCTCATTAATAATCCCCCAAATAATAACTGCGGATATAAGGAAATTACTTGCTATTAAATCCCTGTAAAAACGCCTAATAATAGACCAACCAAAACTATAATACTCTTACAACCATACAGTCATCTTTAATTTGACTCACTGTACTCGGTGAAAATGTAAAGATAGTACTAGCATCTGGAAATATATCTTTCAGTATATTTGTTTTTTCCGCAATGCTCATGACCCCTTATGTATTCCTAAAACACCAAATCATAAACGACCAGCCTATTGTTCCAAAGCCTCCAAGTCTATCTCATCTAAAAGCTCCTTCAACTTCTTCAATTCCTCTTTATTCAAGGTAACACCCTTACCCACTTTTTCATGTTCAGGTCCCCAATCCCGGATGTCCATCTTCGGTTTGCGTTCGTTCCAGCTCACCAGGTTAACTTCTTTCTGCCAGCCCTTAGAGCCTTCGGAGAGAACACCCAGGGATTTTGTGATTTCGAATTTAATATCAGCCATGATATTTATTCCCTCCCTTATTATTTAATTGCTCAATAATTTCAATTTCTTTAGGATTAAGATTATATAGTTTATAAACCATTTAATTTGCCTTGCATTCTAACCTGGGAAGTCCGCATCCAGCAAAGATAATAGCCCAATGAAACTAAAAACATAATAAATCTGCGTCCCAAATTCGTATCCTAAAAGGCCATATGCTGTTCTTATAAGGTAGGTAATCCGCAGTTATTGTCATCGCTCTCAGGTTCCCTGCCGTCCAAAACCGGGACCGAACTTCAGCGCATGCAATTCCCCTCCGCTGGCCCAGTTATCCCGGGGGTATTCATCAATTATAATTGTAATCCACTCCGGTTTAATTTCCAGTATTCCGGCCGCTTCCCTGGTTAAAGCGGCAACCAGCTCCTGCTTGGTTTCCTGACTTCGGCCGGCGGCCATTTTCACATTTATGACCGGCATACGCTATTCTCCCTCCCCTTCTTGGTCGCCCTGATAGCGATAGGTGAAAAAGTTCTGGCCGAAGAAGCTGTCATAATTGGTAAAAAACTCGTCATCCCCGCTGTTTTCGTTTATTTTGTCCCTGAAAACAAATAGCTTGGCATCCAGATTATCCATCATATAAAGGACAAATGCCTCCGGGAACAGAGGTAGTACCGGTGAACCAAATTCCAGACTCCCATGATGGCTTAAAATCATATGTTTTAACATCCATTCCAATTTGTCGGGGAAAGGTAACCCATCTGCGCGCATAGCGTTGATCTGGGATGTGATCAATTCACTGCCCATGACAATATGACCCAAAAGCCTCCCTTCAACGGAATATTCGGGCACCACTTTCATTTCATACTCTTTCAGCTTACCGATATCATGCAAGAGAGCTCCGGTAACCAGCAGATCCCGATTCAGTTCCGGATAGTTTTCCGCGATTCGGGTGCAGAGCTGGGCTACCGTCAGGGTATGTTCCAATAGGCCCCCGCTGTAGTTGTGGTGGATTCTTTTGGCCGCCGGAGCCTTAAAAAAGATATTTTGCACCTGCGGACTGAAGATGCGCCGGAGCAGACCCTGTAAATGAGGGTCGGCGACTGAATTCAAGACACCGGTAAAGTTGGCCGTCATGGTCTCGGCGTCAATGTCCGGCCTTTTTACATAAGCGAAAGGGTCATCTTCCAGGATTTTTATACGCCGGGCCGTAACCTGCAAACGGTTGTTGTATAAACCCAGGTCTGCCAGTAACCCAATCACTACCCCGCTTTCAATCTCCCCGGTAACCTTGCAGTTATCCCATACGACCGCATCAATTTCTCCCGTGGCATCGCCCAGCTTGAGATTTATAATATCACGGCCGTCTTTTATTTTGCGCTGCGTTTTCTCCAGTATTAAAAACTTGCCCCAAAACTGGGTACCGGTAGAAAGACTCTTTAGTTCCTTGATTGTAAAAGGTCCCTTTTTATCCAAAACTCTCCTCGTCTCCTTCTGCGTTAAATAAGCATCACCCGGCTAACGTAACGGATGACTATATGAACTGATCTTTAAAGCAGGCAGTTCTTGCTGCAGCAAATCAATAAAACCAACTATACCTATCCCCGGTTCCCCGGGAAATTTGCTGTCTAAATAATCCGGATCAATATTCAAATTACGCAACTGCACCATATCTATACCGTTTCCCTCCAGAAAATAAAGCAAACTTTCAATTTCTTCTTCCCGGTCGGTAAAACCCGGAAAGGTTAAAAGGTTAATGGAAACCTTTACCCCCTTATCTTTGGCATAGCGAATAGAGTTCTCCACGTCTTTTAAGAGATAATTCAGAGGGCGATGATAAGCCATATAATTGGGTTCATGACAGGAGAACATGGTAACCCGCATAGCATCCAGCCCGGCTCTGCACATCTGTCTAATTCCTGCGCTATAACCGGCATTGGTATTTATATTTATAGTTCCTGCGGAGGTAGCCTGACGTATAATCTTAATCGCCTGGGACAGATTGGAGGCATTAAGGGACGGCTCGCCTTCACAGCCCTGGCCAAAGCTTATTATGGCTTCTTGGGCGTGGGTCAGGTGTTCGATGCCGATTGCGGCTATCTCGTTAACCTCAGGAATAAAATTCAGCCGCTGCTGGGGAGAGACGACTTTAAGATGGCTCTCCGATATACAGCCGATACAGTTGGCATTGCACCGGGGCATGGTTGGTATCCCCCCCTCCCAGCGCTGATAAAAGATATTCTGGGCGGTGAAACAACTATACTCCAGGGAGCAGCGGGCTAGCTGCCTTAAGATTCGGTTTTCCGGGTATTTTTTTAGCATACGCCTGATTTTGCCCGGCAATCCCTCCGTGTTGTAGTTTACCGGATGCCATTTACGGTGGGCATCGCTTTGTACTGCCGCCACATAGATTTTATCTTCCCTGAGCCCAACGGCAGCATATCCCAGCAGAGGAAGATCAGCCTCCTGTTTACGGTTGACACAAGCAGGCATCAGGGTGCGGGTAAAGCCCTGGGGCAATAAAGCAGCTACCGCATGTATTTTACCTTCACTGCCCGGAGCCCATTCGAAATAGGTTAGTTGTTCCCCGGCATCAAGGCCTACCGGTATGCAGTCGGGAACACTAACCAGCGAAGCCCCCCGGGGCAGGGGTATCATTTCATTATTCCCCGGTACTACCCAATCCGAACCGCTTCGACCCAAAAGCCCTATACCCGGGTATTCCAGTACCTCTCCCCGTTCATTGGCAAAAAGCGTTAAAAACAAATCTAAAACCATCCTTTATGGGAAAATCAGACATCCGGCTTATTCCTATCAATACTTGGTTCCTATTATTATAGACTATCGCAATTCCGGGCATAAAAAAAGCCCCTTGATTAGCAAGGAGCTTGGCGGTCGATTTTAGCGCAGGTAAGTTAAAGGATCGTAGCGGTCGCTGCCCCGCCTGATTTCAAAATGCAGGTGCGGACCCGTACTGCGTCCTGTGTTCCCTACCGTGGCTATGACCTCTCCTCCCTGAACCCGATTGCCTGATTTCACTTTTATGGTTTGCAGGTGGGCATATAGAGTCTGCATGCCACCGGTATGGTCAATTATTACCGTGTTGCCATAGAGCCCCATATTACCCGTAAAAGATACTACACCGCCGGTAGAAGCTTTGACGGGATCGCCTAAGTCCCCGGCAACGTCCAAACCATGGTGAAATCCTGAACTGCGCCAACCATAGGGAGAAGTTATGCGGCCTTTGATCGGCCAGGCAAAGCGTACCGTTATACTACGTGACGGCTGCACCGAAGCGGTGGCAAGCGCTAAACGTGATGTACCCTGGGGCAAATTAATCTTGTCCCCTATTTTGAGGCTATTAGCCTTTTTATCAGGATTTAATTTCTGCAACTGGTTCAGGTCAATATCATAACGACGAGCGATATCCCAGAGAGTTTCACCTTGACGTATGGTATGAACCCGTCCCTGGTCAAGGGGCAGTTTAAGAATTTGTCCCACTCTTAATACGCTCTTGCTGTCTAAATTGTTGCACGACATTAAGGCTTGCAGGTCCACATGGTAGGATCGGGATATGTTCCACAGGTTATCACCCGCGCGTACACAGTAGTGCTGGTACAGGCCTCCGGCCACCTGTTCCACTCCTGTTTTACAAGGAACAAAACTGGCCTGGCTCAAAGCGGCAATTACCGGACTACAAGTAATACACCACATAAAGGTACACAAAACCAGTGAACCTATCCACTTTTTATTCACTTATTTCACCTCTTTTCGCGAGCAGCAAACTAAACTCTCGCTGCTTCTATATTCTTGACCAGAAAAGAGGTGTTTATTCAGTTTTATAGTCTAATAAGCGTTGCGGGCATATTCTTTCTTGCCGAAAACCAGGGGAGCGGCGCGCAAGAGATCCTTGTTGGATTTGCTCTTTTTCATAGTATCGACCATCATCTGCATGGTTTCCACCGGAGTATAATCACTGAAGGTATTGCGCAAGTTCCAGGTCAATTCCATCTCCTCCCGATTAAGCAGCAGCTCTTCTTTACGGGTGCCGGAACGTTTTAAATCAATGGCAGGAAAGATTCGTCTCTCCGCCAGTTTGCGGTCCAAAACCAGTTCCATATTGCCACGTCCCTTAAATTCTTCAAATATTACTTCATCCATCCGGGAACCGGTTTCTACCAGGGCGGTAGCAATAATGGTGAGGCTGCCGCCTTCTTCAATATTGCGGGCTGCTCCGAAAAATCTTTTGGGCTTATCCAGCGAAGCCGGGTCAATACCGCCGGAAAGGGTTCTGCCACTGGGGGGAACTACCAGGTTATGCGCTCGAGCCATACGGGTAACGCTATCCATAAGTATTACCACATCTTTCTTGTGTTCCACCAGGCGTTTAGCTCTTTCCAGAACCATATCAGTAACTTTTACATGATTCTCCGGCGGTTCGTCAAAGGTTGAGGCTACCACCTCCGCCCGGGTGGATCTCTGCATATCAGTTACTTCCTCCGGTCTTTCATCAACCAATAGGATAATAACATCCATTTCCGGGTGATTAGCCGTAATTCCCTGGGCTATCTTTTGCAGAAGAATGGTTTTACCCGCTTTGGGGGGTGCAACAATGAGCCCGCGCTGACCCTTGCCAATAGGAGCAACCAAGTCTATTATCCGGGTTGACAGCTCCTGGGAAGATGTTTCCAAGGTCAAGCGTTCCCGCGGGTAAAGGGGAGTAAGAGCATCAAAATGAATCCTCTTAACCGAATCTTCAGGCGGAAAACCATTAACACTCTGCACTTTTAACAGGGCAAAAAACCGCTCATTGTCTTTGGGGGATCTTACTTGCCCCCCTACCCGGTCCCCGGTACGCAATTCGAACTTTCTGATCTGGGAAGGAGAAACATAGATATCGTCCTGACTGGGGAGATAGGCGAAGGGTCGTAGAAAACCGTAGCCATCCGGCATGATTTCCAGTACCCCCTGAGCCTCCAGCAGTTCGTCCGATTGGGTCAGAGCCTTGGTTATTTCAAAAACCAGCTCTTTTTTGCGTAATTTGGAATAACCGCTCAGGTTAAGATCCCGGGCAAGCTGGTAAAGCTCCAGCATGGTCTTATTGTCTAATTCCGATATGTTCAAGAACTTCCTCCTTTCTAAGGTATGAATAAATGTTTACTAAGAAACATAGGATTCCTAATTCCAGGCATGACTTTTAGACTAGCAGAAAAACCCTATTACTGATTTGACCGGAAATGAATTAAACTGCAGGCAGGCATTTGCCATACGAAGGCCTTATAGCCGGAAAACGAAGTATTCCCCTACTATAAATAATTACACCCCTATAACTTATTATACCAGCAAAAAAAGCTGTTTAATCCCTTATTTAATTTAATCCCGAGGTAAATTTCATCCTTTTATCTTTAAAGAGCGGCTTTTTATCCAGGTTATGCGTGGCTTCGATATGCCTTACGGTTCCCGACTTGCTTCTCATGATCAAGGTCTGGGTAATAGCCCGTCTTTTATGATACCTTACCCCTCTGAGTAAAAATGAATCCGTTATACCGGTAGCAGCGAAAATAACATCATCGGACTTGGCCAGCTCATCAATCGTAAATATCTTGTTAATATCGCTGATGCCCATTTCGTGACAGCGCCGAATCTCATCCGGAGCTTCCTCTCCCTCCGGGTAAAGGCGGGCCTGAAAATCCCCGCCCAGACATTTTAACGCCGCTGCGGTAATAACCCCTTCCGGAGCCCCGCCAATACCCATCAGAATATCAACTTCCGAATTATCATAAGCAGCAGCAACTGCAGGCGAAACATCGCCGTCGGTTATAAGTTTAATGCGGGCTCCGGCACTTCTGACCTGGTCAATAATCTCCTGATGGCGGGGACGATCCAGAATTACCACGGTCACTTCACTCATAAGCTTATTCAAAGCCCGGGCCACTTCGCGCAGGTTTTCCTTCACACTGGCTTCCAGATAAACTCTGCCCTTGCACTCGGGACCAACCGCGATCTTCTCCATATACATATCAGGAGCATGCAGGAGACTGCCCCGGGGGGCGGCAGCCAGAACGGCAATAGCTCCGGTAAGGCCTTTGGCGACAATATTGGTTCCCTCCAAAGGGTCAACCGCAATATCGACCTCAGGGGGAACCCCAATACCAACTTTCTCTCCGATATAGAGCATGGGAGCCTCATCCATCTCCCCTTCTCCGATAACTACCACTCCATCTACCGAAACCGTATCAAACATAACCCTCATAGCCGTCACGGCAGCATCATCGGCAGCAATTTTGTCTCCTCTTCCTACCCAACTGGCAGCAGCAAGAGCAGCAGCCTCAGTCACTCTTGCAAATTCAAGAGCTAATTCTCTCTCCACGACTAAACCCTCCTATTAATTTTCCTAAAATGCCTGCTTCCAATCGTGTAGAAACTTTTCTATTCCTGCATCGGTAAGAGGATGTTTAACCATCTGCTTAATGATTGTATAAGGAATGGTAGCGATATGGGAGCCCATTTTGGCGGATTCAACTACATGCATAGGGTGCCTTATACTGGCGGCAATGATCTCGGTATCAAGCAAATATTGATCAAAAATCGTAATAATATCATTTAGAACTATCATACCATCATTGCCCATATCATCGACTCGCCCCACAAAAGGGCTGACATAACTAGCCCCGGCCCGGGCTGCCAGTAAAGCCTGGTTAGCCGAAAATACCAAGGTGGCATTAGTGGCTATACCTCTTTGGGAAAAAGTGTTGATGGCCTTTAACCCGTCACTGGTAAGAGGTATTTTTATCACCACATTAGGGTGAACAGCAGCCAATTCTTCTCCTTCCCGGAGCATAGCATCATAGTCCAAGCCAATAACTTCAGCGCTTACCGGGCCATCGACTATAGCACATATCTCTTTGACGACCTCTTTGTAATCCCGCTTTTCTTTGGCAACCAGACTGGGATTAGTAGTAACCCCGGAGAGAAATCCCAGGGCCTGGATTTCTCTTATCTCGTTAATATTAGCCGAATCAATAAAAATACGCAATACTTCTTCCTCCTTGTTGCCCCTGCATCCCCAAGCTTCACTCGCCTCTCCGGCTATCAGGCCTTGCCGGTACTGCCAAAAATCCTTATTTTTTCCCTGATTATTGCCACGGCCGCTTCCCGGGCAGGCCCCAGGATTTTGCGGGGATCTATTTCATTGGGCTTCTCGGCCATAACCCGGCGCATTTCCCCTACAAAAGCCTCACGAATATTGGTGTCGATATTTACCTTGCGAATGCCTAATCCTATAGCCTGGCGTATTGATTCATCAGGAACGCCGGAAGAGCCGTGTAGAACAATAGGAATTTTGACCAGCGTTTTAATCTGACGCAGACGCTCAAAATCCAGCTTAGGTTCTCCCTTATACTGACCATGGGCGGTGCCGATGGCAATGGCCAAACTATCTACTCCGGTCTGTTCCACAAAATATCTGGCTTCTTCGGGATCAGTATACATAGCCTCCTTTTCACTGACATGGACATTATCTTCGGTACCGCCGATTTTGCCCAGTTCGGCTTCTACCGATACCCCAATCGGGCGCGACATATCCAAAACCTTTTTGGTCATAGCAATATTTTCTTCCAAGGGCAGCTTAGAACCATCATACATTACCGAGGTAAACCCACTGCGAATACATTTCACCACCTGGTCAAAATCCGTCCCATGATCCAGGTGCAATGCCACTGGGACTGATGCTGAAACAGCTGCCAGCCTTACCATCTCCGTAATAAAATCAAGACCGGCATAGGCAATCGCCCCCTGACTGGCTTGCATGATGACCGGAGAATTCTCTTTTTCTGCCGCCTGTACAATCGCCTGTACAATTTCCATGTTATTGGCGTTAAAGGCGCCTACCGCATAGCCTCCCTGCTCAGCCTTAAGCAGGAGTTCATTCACTGAAACCAAAGCCATTTATATATCACCTCTTGTAATTTGTTCACGAAACCTTTTCTTTTGCCATCTGGTTAACCGTATCACGCAGATTAATTATATCAAAAGGTTTAGTTATACATCTTTTGACCCCAACATCCAAAGCTTCTTTAACCACATCCATCTCACCATAGGCAGTCATCATAATAATATCAAGTTCACCATGACGGTCAAGGATCATGCGGGAAGCCTCCAGGCCGTTCATATTAGGCATTTTCATATCCATCAGAATTATGTCAGGTAAGAACTCATCAACCTTTTCCACCGCCTCCCTCCCGTCAATCGCTACCTCAACCTCCCAGTTATCTTTCTTAAAAAGCTCCTCCAGCAAGCGCCGTACTCCCTTTTGGTCATCTACGATCAAAATCTTCCTCATGGTTCCTACCTCCCCCGCAATTATCTACCATTTATTTCTACACCTGTTATAAATATCCTCTTTGCAATCAGAATTTTTGCCCTCCTTTCCTAACGGGTCTCACAGGTACCAGAAGCGTTGATAAAAACCTCAGACATCGGGGGTTGATCTGAGTTCAATGTCAAGTGCAGCGGGAAAGGCAATTCAAGAACGGAATCGGATAACTCCGTATACCATATATAGGAGCATCCCCAACCACCAGATTTTATTGCAACACTTCCGGAATGGTATGGTACTGACTATCCCTAAAATACAAAATTAACTTTTTATCTGTTTTTCGTGTCCCGGACATACAGCTGCCTATCCCAGTCTGCTGTCAGATCATATCAGCTATCCCTTTCCACTATGTAGGTAGTATGCTCATCGTCTTCAATTTTACAGGCCTCCCCCTCTCTCACATATATGCGGTTATGGCTTCTTGCCAGCAAGGTTTTATGTATGGGGACTTCTACTTCATCGCCAATTTTAACTGTGGCCTGGGGGGGAATTTCCACCAAGGCCATCTGCATAAAAACC
>ENA-UOOE01000093-UOOE01000093.1-fermentation-metagenome-genome-assembly--contig:-NODE-93-length-87857-cov-124.036571_pt1 | contig 87857 bp, 74 predicted proteins | sample MGYA00245776_ERZ724021 | MGnify/ENA primary metagenome ERZ724021 (study PRJEB28704, sample SAMN03018321) | fermentation metagenome | biome: anthropogenic terrestrial biome; feature: soil; material... | reverse complement strand
GAAACATTCAATCCACAAATAAAAAGTGTAATTTGTTGAGTCAGGAACTATAGTATAGTTTTTCAGATTCCAAAAGTTCAAAAACAATAAATTAAAGCGAAAATATATTACAGATATCATATAACAAGAAACTCAATTTCTTGCAGTCATTATTTGATTAACTGCAAGTATATCAAATAATGTAATTGCTCCAGCCACGAAGAAAATTACTGAAGGTATTGTGGTATAAATAATCGAACCTCCTGTAGCTAATGAATATAAAAAGTAAAGCGTGTATAATGGACTTATAATTAAAATGGCCCATATAATGTATGTGAACGCATCCTTACTCATATTTTCGCTATTGATATCTAGTTTTTTATTTGGTTTCACATTTTTGCTATCGATATTTGGTTTTTTATTTGTTTTCATATTTTCATACTCCGAGTATCATTATTCATCGAATTTTCTCTTAATATTAATTAATAATGTAAAACATATATAATAATTTGAGCCTGAAATGGCTTTGCAAGAAAAGTTCCAAATAAGAGAGTTTAGGCGCAAACTCTCTTGAATGAAAAAATAGTTATAATTTTGGTTTCCAGTAATTTACAATGCAAATCTTTACCAGATACGAAGAAGTAGAACCTTACATCACGAAAGACGGTTCAATTATCCGAGAACTCATGCATCCTTCAATCCACGGCAATTCAAACCAGAGCCTTGCCGAAGCTACCGTGCCAGCCGGCGGGAAAACCCTTCTTCACAAGCACCATCTGACCGAAGAAATCTATTACATTACCGAAGGCAGCGGAATAATGACTCTTGGCTCTGAAGAATTCGAGGTCAAAAAAGGGGACACCGTTTGTATTTCTCCTGACACTCCGCACAGAATTCAAAACACAGGAAATACGCCGCTGAAAATTCTCTGCTGCTGTGCACCGGCTTATTCGCATGAGGATACGGAATTGATGAAATAAAATCACTTTTATTACTATAGAGCGCAGAGGGTCACTAATACCCCCATCCTTCTTATTTATGTTATATATTAACAGTTTAATTTTTATTCATTTTACCTGATTATAGAATTTTCTTGTCCTTAATACTTCTCCAAATCTTAGGAATTTTATTGATTGATTAATGGGATAAAAGGCAGGCTTGTGAAAGTACATGTTGGAATCAAGTACTAATTTTGGAAATCAGTCTTCTATAAGATTATTTTTGTTATCCCTTGAAAACAATTGCAAGTATTATAGTTATTATTGTACCTACAATCCATTTCCAATTATGCTCTAAGAAATACCTAGGGTTGACTTTTACCTCAATTTCTTCCTCTAACATCGTAATGTGGCGTTCTCTATCGATATCTTGAGGCAACTTTACTATAATGTCAACGCTAAGAAGTAATTTTTGTATTCCATACTTTAGTGGTTTTACAGTCCATCTCCAAGTAGTCGCTTCGTCATTTAATATTTGTTGTACTTCAGGAGTTGTCGCTTTAATCTCAAAATTAGCTCCTTCTAATGAAATTCTCATAAGTGAAGTTATTTTAACTGCCTTAAATAACGAACTGATTTTGTCTTCTCCATGTAAGTAATAGTTCTCTATCTTTTCATTAATTTGACACAAGTCTTTAGCTATGTACGCTTCTACTTTCTCTGAAATATCAACTCTCATTTTTTTATTAAAAATGAATGTAACGAGTCCTTCCGGGAGCTTACCAAATTGTTCTTCAATTATTCTATCTATTTCAGAAGATAACAAACAAGCTAACTTAGGATTTAATTCTTTTATAACTTCTTTGTTTCCTTTAAGTCTCTTCTCTTCCTTTTCTTCGGTCTCTTTTCTTTTATTCCCTTCTATACTTCGCTTCTCATCCTCATTTTTTTCTATCTGCCTTCGAATTTTTTTTGCTGCTCTTCTTGGCTTTCATTATTTCTTCTATCTGCTTCTTTCCTTTCTTTCTCTTCGACTTCTTGCCTTTGTTTTCTTTCCAGAGCTTCTCTCTCTTTTCTTTTTATCTCTTCTTCCCATTGTTTTCTTTCCAGAGCATCTCTCTTTCTCTCTTCTTCCTCCTGAACCCAATTCGATTCGGTCAGGATAATGCAGTCGAATAACAGAACATTTCCCTTTCTCTCTTCTTCCTCCTGAACTTTACGAGATATTCCTTTGACATCTTTAGATAGCTCTTGAACTCCTTGATTTATCTCTTGGGTTGTTTTATCTTTTTTCTTTGCTAAGTAGAGCTCAAGATAGTCTCTAAGTTCAGGTTCTTTTTCTATTTCGGCGTCTATTATCTCAAAAAGGAGTTTAAGATTAAATCTGCGTCTTCGTGGGAAAAATCTTCCTCGCTGAATAATTCAAAAAACTCGTTGATCAAAATATTTGAGCAATCAAGCTTATCCGGATTTTTCAGGTATTTTTTGATTGCTTTTTCCACGTTTTTCTGGCGAAAAAACGTATCAATTTGTATTCCAGTCAATTTATAATTATTATTCGAGAACTCTTCAATTGCTTTATCATATACTTTTGAAGAAATATCAGAAATATATTCAGGGATATTCTTGAAAGACTCATATAAGAGGTTAGTAAATAAGCCTAAAGCTAATTCTGAAATAACCATCGTATCCCCGTTGATATGAAAATCTCTTCTTTACTTCTCAATCAACTCCCTTATGAGACCATCTAAATTAATTCTTTCTATTTTATTCGGCAAAGGCCGCTCTCCTGCATCGAGCGTGACAATCAACAAGGATGGTTCATGGGACAGTGAGTTTAAAAGGCCAATTGGAGGGACTGGAATTAAACCAGTACTCGCAAGCGTCAGCTCCTCAGACTAACGGAAGACTAGAGAAATAGTTTGATACATATCAGAGATTTAGAGGAGAAATCGGAATGAGACTGTTTGGGTTGTGAAAATATGGACAAAAAAGCAAAAAGGTTTCAAAGCGAAATTATTTCAGGATAAAACAAACTCATTTTAAATCCATTCATCTTCTTTTCGCTTGCTAATGTCCCATGGGAAAAAAATGCGTTCCTTCCAATTACAGAAACCGCAACAAGACTGAGGTTTCAGAGTATAATTAATAATCTCCTTTCCAGTAATATTTTCATGGATATTGATCCCTTCAATTGGTTTTACATTTAGAGGTGGGATTATATCAAATGCATTCTCAAATAGCTGAAACATTGTCATATGGGCACATAAATATATATGTCCATCACGAAGAAAAGGACTGTAGAAGTTTCCACGACATGTATCTAATGACTGCTTAATATTGCAATCGCCATTAAAATTTATTGGTATTTTACGGAAACTTGTTGGATAATTAATGTCCAGATCTATATCATATTTCTTCGCGAGAGCTTTTATGGTATCTACTCTTACATGTACTTTGGGATATACGGTAATATCGATAGAGATTTTTGAGTCTGCCATTGTTTCCCAAAACAAAGGAGTCATTTTCGGAAGCAATATTCCATTGGTTACAATTCGGATATTAGATGCAGGTAATTTCATCTTTGCAAAAGATATAAATTTAATTATTTCCGGATGCAATAAGGGTTCTCCACCTAATATACGAAATCGATTTATATTTTTAAATAGTTCTGATAATCTAGTGATATCCTTAGAAAATTGGTTAAAATCTGCGAAAGCTGGGGAGCTTAGTGGACTAAAGTGACTACAACCTTTGCAGTTTAAATTACAATGATCTACTAAATGAGTTTCGAGCTTTGGAAGAACATTGTTATAACACATTAGCCCTGCTCTATATTTGTATATCTTTGACTTTACATATACTACTCTGGGATCAGTTAGGTACTGATATATCGTATCGCGGTATGTCATATTGTAATACATACATTCTAAAAATATTTCTTTTTTTTCATGTGTTTGATCTTGATTTCTCTACTCCTAAATATTGAGCCAGATGGATCGAAGGTAGTTTTGAAACAGCTCATTGGTTAATATGAAGATTGGATCTCTCTGAGTAATTGTATTCCTTTAATAGCAGAGAGAGTTAATTTGTGTTTTGGAATTTCTATACGAAGAAAGACCGCTCTCCTGCGTCGAGCGTGACAAATTGAGGAAAAATACGGCTAGCACGGTTATTCTGTCTTGTTTTTCCTTTTTTTCCATTCCTCTGGTTGAAATGAAGTTATTTTCTTCTTCATTGTGGCTTGCTACTGCTTCCTACAGTTTTCTGGTTTATTTCAGTTCTAAATATAGCCCAGTTTTTAAGATCTTCTCCATTTCAATGCCTTCCAGAATCTCAAAAGCAAGATTTGCCGTAAATTCATCTTCCGAGCCAAGTAAAGCCTGCAAACGTGGCCTGTCTTCTTCAGTACATATCTTTTTGAGGGCTCCGGCTGCTTCGGCTTTTACGAAGCGGTTCCAGTCATATAGGCTGTTGAAAAGAGGTTCAATGGATTTTTTCGGCTTTATCCGGCCGAGGGCTTTTGCAGCAGCTATACGCGTGAAATCATCCGTGTCCGCAAGGGCGACAATAAGGTGATCTACTGTATTTTTGGCTTTAATACGGCCGAGAGCCTCGGCTGCTCCCGATCTTCCTTCATTATTTTGATCCATCAGCGCGTCAATAAGAGGCTCTACGGCCCGCCTAGATTTTATTTTTCCAAGCGCTCTTGCAGCTTCTTCCCTCACGGAGCCATTGTTATCAAAAACCAGAACGTCTATCAGGGGTTGGAGGGCTTTTTTTGACCTGATCCTGCCGAGGACATCAGCTGCAAAACGGCGCACGGTTGCGTCTCTAGACTTGAGAGCACTGACTAGTAGGGGGATAGCTTTTTCACAATCAAAAAGTCCCAAGGACTCGGCTGCAAGCCTCCTAACCTCATCATCTTCATTATCGAGTGCCTTGATCAGGGATTCAAAAGCTCTTTCGCGTCTGCTTTCGGATAGGCTTTGTAGGGATTTTGCGGTCTCCTTTCGAACAAGCTTATTTTCGTCTTTGAGGGCATTATCAATGAAATCAAAGATTCGATCTGATATGCAGTCCGGAATCCCCTCTAAATTTATCTGGCCCAGGGTTCTTACTGCACTCTGCCTTGTAAAAGGGTCTTCGGACTTGAAAATTCTAATAAGAGGCTCAAGAATTTTTTCAGATTCAAGTTGTCCGAGTGCATTTGCCGCTTCCTTCCTGACAAAACGGTTTTCGTCCCCCAGTGCAAAAAGTAGTGGAGCAATAGCCTTCCTGACTTTTATCATTCCAAGGGCTTTTGCGGCTTCCAGCCGGACTAAATGGCTGTTATCGTGGAGTTTACTTATCAGGGTTTTAGCAGCTTTCTCGGACTTAATTTCTCCAAGAGATTCTACGGCTGTCTTTCTTACAAATTCGTCCTCATCCGAGAGTGCGGAGACGAGAGAGTCAAGTGTTTTCTCGGATCCAACTACTCCGAGTCCTTTTGCGGCCTCCCTTCGGACGAAACGGCTTTTATCCCCAAGCATATTGACGAATGTGCCGGAAGTTTTATCTGATTTGATTTCTCCAAGCGCTCTTGTAGCAATCCAGCGTACAAATTCGTCTTTATCTTCAAGGGCATCTACAAATGGCTCAACAGCTCTTTCAGATCTCATCCTACCCAGGGCTTCAGCAGCTCCCAACCGGACAAGCTTATCTTCTTCTTGAAATGCTTTTATGAGAGCTTCCGCCACTTGCCTGGAATTTGTCCTTCCAAGAGCTCCTATAGCCCCAATCCGAACAAAGTCATCATTGGCCCCAAGTGCGGAAATAAGGACTTCCAGCGCTTTTTCAGATCCAATCTGCATCAGCGCATCGGCAGCCTCCAGCCGGACAGCTCTGTTCTTATCCGCAAACGTATTCCTGAGCAACTCGATTGCTCTCTCGGATCCTATTAAGCCAAGAGACTTTATAGCTTCTATCCTTACAGAATAATCTTCGTCCCCAACTGCAGCCTCAAGAGGGACGAGTGCCATCTCGGACCTTGTTTCCCCAAGCACTTTTGCAGTTTCTCTTTTCACCCTGATATCTTTATCCTCAAGTGCTCCAGTATTAGCTCTGATCCCACAGGCTCCGAGCCTTCCAAGGCTTTGAACAGCCTTTACTTTTTCTACGGTATACCTGCTGTCAAGTTTCCTGGCAAGTAAAGAACATAGCTTTCCTTTTGTTTCGGGGCTGGCTCTCACAGCACATTTTGAAGCCAGGTATAAATTTCCGCTTGAGACCATCGAATTTACAAGTTCTTCTCCTGAATCAACTAACTCCGAGGTTAACATTATTACATTTTCCCATCTCGGATTCCTGAATGCCTCTGAGATGTCCATTCCTTTTCCAAGGTACGTTTTCAGCTTTAAAGCCGCAAAATATTCCTGAAAAGCTCTATCTATCCCAAACTTTACTTCGGACCTCTTTTTTATTAGGAGTCCGAACCCTATACAGGCCTGAAGGAGTTTTCTGGACTTTATCTTTCCAGATCTGCTGCACTCAGTACACGTTTCTGCCACTTCAAGGGCATAGTCATACTTACATGAGATCTTATTCCTACACTGGAGTTTGAAGGATAATTCCATCAAGAGATTTTCAATGTCTGTTCTTCCGATATTAAGCTCCTCAGAATTTGTTTTTTTGACATTAAGCTCCTGAAAATCTATTCCTTTGGCACCAAGCTCCTGAAAATCTATTCTTTCTATACTCAGCGCGTGAAAATCCATTCTTCCAGAAAGCATCCTTTGTGAACTTTTTCTCTCAAAGCTTATTTTTAGAGGCAATTGATCCTGGAATCTGGAAAACTCGTCTCTTATTCTGTAATCTTTAAAAATCTCTGAAACGAAAGCCTGATATATTTCTACCCGGCTGGAAGGAATAGAGTCAAAAAGGGTAAAGTGTTTGATATCTTCCGGTCTTTCTCTTGTCCCCATATGCGCTGTTGAAAGTCTGATCCAGAGGTAAAGTAGCAAAGGATTCTGGAGAACCGGTTTTGACTGAATCTCAGCCAAGACTCTGGCTTTTAATAGCTTTGCCTGTCTCTTATTCGAGACATTCTTTTCTATAAATAACTTTATTTTTTCATTGGTCAATTTTTCAAGTTCGCAAAGTGCAAACATACTTTTTAAACTATCAAAAGCCTCAGGTCTTGAGGCAATAACATATCTGCAATCTTCATACTCGGAAATAAAATCGGAGATTTCATCAAAGGGAGAGAAATTCTCAGAAGGCGTGAGCAGGTCAAGTCCGTCTAGTAACAGCAGGGCTTTTCCTTCGAACAGTTTCTTAAAATCCGTCTCATAAATGCCTTTTTTCGCTAATTGTACTTTTAAATAATTGTAAAAAGAACCTTTAACATAGGAGTCGAGTGCTATATATATTGGAACAAATTCTTCTTTTTTCTTGAGGTATTCTCTGGCATAGACAGTACTCAGCCACTTAAGAGTGCTTGTCTTTCCAGAACCTGCCTCCCCGTAAATTATCAGATGCTTTTCTTTTTCCACAATTTGTGAGATCTTGAAGTCATAAGCAAGGGAAACTCTCTCTTCGAAAAGCCTGCGCGTTATTGGTAGTATTTCTCTAGCAGATAATTCTACGTAGTTGCAAGTTTTATCTCTATCTTCCAGCATTACATTTTTCAGATACTTTTCCAGATCTCCATTTGAGCTGCTTTCAGTTACGGATCCAAGCATAGCGGCCCCCCACTATCTATAAATGATGTTTCCTTTCTAGGTCTTATTCTTTTTGTCAGGGGACCTTTTTTAGGTTTACTGCTTTTGGTAAGTATCTTGGGCGATTTAAATTGGGAGTAATATTTTACAGGTCACTTCAAAGACCTGGGATCAAATAAGCAAGCTAAGTCTCTGAAAACCATTCACGATAAAAAGTGCTATATGATGGCTCATAGTACTGTATTCCCAGGGAACCTTCTGAACTAATTGATTATTGAAGTAAAAGCCTCCAGAAAAACATCCCTTAGCTTAAGTCTTGCTCCGAGGAGGATTATAGTTTCTATGAGCCCATCAACGACATATTTCTTTTTCATCAGAAAATGAGAGTTGCTCCTACCAGCAATCTTTCAAGGGCGGGCATGAATAATACATAAGGTGTGGGAACTCGTGTAAAAGGAATCCATGTGTATACCCAGGAAAAGGTTGCTGTACTGGAGAGTCCGATCATAAACTCCTATTACAAACCCTATAAGGAGCCCAATTATAAAGACAATTGAATTGGCCCTGGCAGTTTCGGTATCAAACCGAACAATATATTCTGTCATCCTTAGGTATTCTTTTATACTATGGAATATCAACCTGGACCCTGGATCAATTTCCAAAAACTCGTGCCTCTTGAATCCTTTTATTTCTGCTTTTTTCTTGAACAAAAAGGTAAGTTTCAGGCTTTATTCTGCCTGAATATTTTTGTTCAAAGGATTTCAAGCATTTATTTAAATATATCTGTATTATATTGTTTAATGTACTTCATTTGTCTTATTTTACGTTTTTTCGGATAAGTTCCACAACTTCACAGAGTTTTTTTGCAGTTTCGGAAACGGTCTGCATACCAATGGAGTCTTCTTCTGCCGGATTCCATGTTATTCCGCCGAAGTGAGCGTTATCGCCAACTACAATCATGCCTTGAATGTGCATCCAGTCGTGGATGGATTGAATAGTTTTTTCCTGCCCTCCGTTTCTTGAGCCTCCAACTGAGAGAGCTGCTCCTACTTTGTTTTTAAGTGCAAAGTTTTTGCGGCGAAGCAGGACACTTCTGTCAAAAAGAGCTTTGAGCTGGGCAGGATAATTACCCATATATACCGGCGATGCAACAATTATACCGTCGGCGGCTCTCATTTTCTCGTAAACTTCATCCATTCCGTCATCAATCACACATGAATCTTTTTCTATGCAAGCCCCGCAAACTTTACAGGGGGAGATTTCCTTATTTGAGAGAAAGATTGTATCGGTTTCAAAACCTCTTTCTTTTGCAATTTCGAGAGCAGATGCGATCATTTTCTCACAGTTCTGGCCCTTTCGTGGGCTACCTGAAATTCCCAGTATTTTCATTGAAATCATTCCGGAATTCTTTTATATCAATTTGTCATTTATATTCAGTAATATTGTCTTAAGTTTTTACAGATATAATATAAAATTAATCCAGATTATTATACATCATAAGGATAAAATTCGTATTTAAATCGGTGCTGGTCGCTCTAAATATATATTTTTCATTTTTATATATGTCCCTATCAATTTTACGTAAATTTATATATTAAGACCCAGCTAACTTAAACTACTCTAAATCTATAGGAGGTTGGTTGATTGGTAACATTTTTAGAAAAGATCAGTGAAAGAGCAAAGAAACTCAACAAAACAATCGCTTTACCTGAAACTGAAGATATAAGAACCCTCCAGGCAGCTGCCAAAATCCTCGAAAGAGGTATTGCAAAGGTCGTCCTTGTTGGTAATGAAGAGGACATCAAGGCCCTTGCTGGCGATCTTGACCTCTCAAAAGCAAGAATTGTAAATCCTGAAACATATGAGAGAAAAGACGAATATGTTCAGGCTTTCTACGAATTGAGAAAGCACAAAGGTGTTACACTCGAAAGTGCAGCCGAAATTATGAAGGATTACGTTTACTTCGCTGTTATGATGGCCAAAATCGGTGAAGTCGACGGCGTAGTCTCAGGTGCTGCTCACTCTTCCTCTGATACACTTAGACCCGCTGTCCAGATCGTTAAGACTGCTCCGGGTGCAGCTCTTGCATCTGCTTTTTTCATCATTGCCGTACCGGACTGTGAATACGGGTCAGACGGGACATTCCTCTTTGCTGACTCGGGTATGGTCGAAATGCCCAGTGTGGAAGATGTTGCAAACATTGCTGTCATTTCTGCAAAAACCTTTGAACTGCTGGTTCAGGACACGCCATATGTTGCAATGCTTTCTTACTCCACCAAGGGAAGTGCACACAGCAAACTGACCGAGGCAACAATCGCTTCGACAAAGCTTGCACAGGAACTCGCCCCTGATATCGCAATCGATGGAGAACTCCAGGTAGATGCAGCAATTGTTCCCAAAGTTGCAGCTTCAAAGGCTCCAGGAAGCCCTGTTGCGGGCAAAGCTAATGTTTTTATATTCCCCGACCTCAACGCTGGAAATATCGCATACAAGATTGCCCAGAGGCTTGCGAAGGCTGAAGCTTATGGCCCTATCACCCAGGGACTTGCCAAGCCAATTAATGACCTGTCCAGAGGCTGCAGCGACGAAGACATTGTCGGTGCCGTTGCAATTACCTGTGTCCAGGCTGCAGCACAGGACAAGTAATCTCAAGTCGTTTCTATGTATACGAACGTTTTAGGAAGCTTTTTATTGACTTTCATATATAAAATATTTTATTGTATATATAAAACGTAAATTAAAAGCAATCTATGAATTGGGGTTTAAACATGAAGGTATTGGTAATAAATGCAGGAAGCTCATCTCTGAAATATCAATTAATTGATATGACCAATGAGTCCGCTCTTGCAGTTGGTCTCTGTGAGAGGATAGGTATCGATAATTCGATCATTACCCAGAAAAGGTTCGATGGCAAAAAGCTGGAAAAGACTACTGACTTCCCCAATCACAAAGTAGCTATGGAAGAGGTTGTTAAGAGTCTTACTGATCCGGAATTTGGTGTCATCAAGGATATGAGTGAGATTAACGCTGTAGGGCACAGGGTTGTGCATGGTGGCGAGAAATTTACTGCTTCGGCTTTAATTGACGCAGATGTAGAAAAGTCTATAAGAGACTGTTTTGATCTGGCTCCTCTCCACAACCCCCCAAATATGATGGGTATTACTGCCTGTCAAGAACTCATGCCTGGCGTACCAATGGTTGCCGTGTTTGACACTGCGTTCCACATGACAATACCAAAATATGCCTACATGTATGCTCTGCCATACAGCATGTACGAAAAATACGGGATCAGGAAATACGGTTTCCACGGAACTTCCCATATGTACGTTTCCAAAAGGGCTATCGCTATGCTTGGAAAATCCGCAGAGGAAACTAAGATTATCACCTGCCACCTTGGGAACGGTTCAAGCATCGCAGCTGTTAAAGGTGGAAAATCCATTGAGACCACCATGGGCTTTACCCCGCTTGAAGGGGTCTGCATGGGCACTAGATGTGGTTCCATTGACCCTGCAGTAGTTCCCTTCATTATGGAAAAAGAAAACCTCTCTCCTAGGGACGTCGACACCCTTATGAACAAGAAGTCCGGTGTGCTCGGAATTTCCAGCATCAGCAATGACTTCAGAGACCTTGATGAAGCCGCATCCCACGGTAATGAGAGAGCCGAGCTTGCACTCGAAGTCTTCGCTTACAAGATCAAGAAAGTCATTGGTGAGTATTCAGCTGTGCTCGATGACCCAGATGCAATAGTTTTCACCGCAGGCATCGGAGAAAATAGCGCAACCATCAGAAAGAGAATTCTTTCCGGTCTTGAGAACTTTGGAGTAAAGATTGACGAAGAAAAGAACAAGATCAGAGGTCAGGAAATCGACATCTCCACTCCAGATTCAAAGGTTCGAGTCTTTGTTATCCCAACCAATGAAGAACTTACCATTGCAAGGGATACTAAGGAAATTGTTGAGACCGAAGTTAAACTACGCAGTTCCATACCTGTCTGAAAGTAAAGGAGATTTCTCCTTTACTTTTTCTATTTTTAAGTTTATACAGTATTTTTTCCGTTTTTCCGCGTTTTTTCAAGAATTGCTTTTTCGGCCTTCCAGAGCTGAAATTTTATATTGTCACAAAATTAATACCCTTAAAGAATAACTGTCCTTAAGCTGTTATAGCTGTTATATAACTATGAACCAGATAGATTCTATCCCTCATGTATTCGAGCCAGATAGGGTATTGACAGCCAGAGTTTTTGAGGCTGCCAGAGCAAAGAACCAGCACATACTGGGCCTTGAAGCTTTTGATATTCTGAAATCTTACGGCATTCCTGTATTGAGGACTACGTTTGCAAAAACTGCAGAAGAAGCTATAATTGCTGCAGAAAAGATAGGTTATCCTCTTGTAATAAAGATCGTTTCTCCGCAGATTCCTCATAAGTCGGTATTGGAGGAATCAAACTCTCCCTTCAAAATGCCGCTGAGGTAAAAGCTGCCTATCAGAAAATGATGGAAAGCATCCCAAAGAAACTGCCGGACGCGCTTCTTGAAGGTGTACAGCTTCAGCCAATGCTCTCAGGCGGCAAAGAAGTAATACTAGGGATGGTTCATGATCCTACTTTTGGGCCAATGCTGATGTTCGGGCTTGGCGGAATTTATGTAGAGATTCTCAAAGATATCCAGTTTGCGATAGCCCCAGTTGACGAAAAAGAAGCAAGAGGGATGATTACAGGAATTAAAACCTATCCCCTTCTTGCCGGAGTCAGAGGGGCAAAGCCTTCTGACATTGATGCGCTCGTAGACGCAATTCTTAAGTTTTCGAGGCCTGTTTGCGATTTTCCGGAGATTGAGGAATTCGAGATAAACCCTATGATGGTTTTTGAAGATGGAAAAGGCGCCCTTGCTGTAGATGTAAGACTGATACTGAAAAGTGACCTGTGACTTTTTTCAATCAAGCGCAGCCTTGATCCGCAACCATTGCACCGGTTGATCCGCCGCTCACATCGTTTTCGCTCAAGCCTTTTTTTGAAAAGGCTTGCGGTCAAGCAGTTTTTGAAAAGGTTTTCTTTTCTACTCAAACTATTTCCAAGCTATTCTCATTCCTACCACAGTCCATTCTATCTAAGTTATTTCTTCTAGTTTTTCAAATCCTTCTCAATAACTTTTTCGCCATCAGATGGCAGTGGTTTCAGATTCCTGAGACGTTTCAGGCCTGGTCATACTAAAATTATAACATTTGTTTCGTACATACTAGGAGTAGTAAATGAGGTGGTAAGACGGCCCAGGAACGGAAAAGACTCATGCTGGCTGTGGGTATCCTGCTTATTTCGAGCACTGTAGCCATTAATCTCCTGCTTGAGGATTCACCAGTGGTAATCCAGCTTGAAGGGGATACGTTCAAGGTTGTGGATATCCCGTATGTATATACTGTAAAAGAAGCGTATATTCTCCTTTTTTCCGGGTTTTTTGGAGGTCTGGCGCTGGCTCAGGTTTTGCGGTCCCTGGGAGTTCAAGGCTCTGAGCTTTCAATAACCGGACAGGCAGCACAGATAGCGGCTCTCAACGTTATCACAGAAAAACCTCCAGAGAAGGTTTTTGAGGTCTCGCTTGAAACTGACTCTATTGAGGAAACTTTGCCCAAAGCTAACATTGACCCTACAGATGTCCTTCTGCGGGCCCTTGAAGGAGACGAACGGAAAGCCGTTGAATTGATTGCAGCAAAAGGAGGAAGAATTCTCCAGAATGAACTTGTAAATTCTCTCGACTTTTCCAAGGCCAAAGTTTCTCGAGTTCTCATGAACCTGGAAAAGAGAGGCATAATAACAAAGAAAAAGTATGGGCTTACAAATTGCATTTCGATAGCTGATGAGCTTAAGGATAATATAGGGTTGAGGGGTGAATGACGTGAAGAGAGGTGCTCTTATTTCGGTTTCAGTTGTTTTACTGGTTCTGGTTCTGGGAGGGTCATGGTACTATGGAAATGGAGCCGATGTAAAAATTACTGATATTTACGCTTCTCCTTTTGGGGCCAATGACCCTGGAAAGCTGAACATAACGCTTCAAAATAACGGTTTAAAGCCCGTGGATGTGTGGCTTGAGATTGAGAATGCTTTTGTGGACGAAAATGGGGTAAGTTACTCAACTCCAAGGCTGATAATTTCCGATAATTCCACAGGTCCATGGGATGAAGGATCAGTTTCTCTTCAGAAGCCGATAAAGCTTGTTCCAGGAAATAACTCGGTCAAGGTATGGCTTGGGTATCAGCTTCCAGGGGAATACCCTGTAAAGGTTAGGGTCGTTCAGAATGGCAGACTTCTGGACGAAGACACTTATCTTGTAAATGTCCCGTTTCCCGAACTACATCTTAAGCTTGAGAATGAACTCGAACGCGGAAACACCTCTGATGTGTATAAGGTTTATGCCTACCTTATAAATTACGGGTTGAGCTCTGCAGACAAAGTGAGTACTAACTTAACAGTGACAAACGAAAGAACAGGGAAAATTGTGTTTACATCTTCCGAATTTTATTCCGTGGGCGGAAAGGATAAAAGTGCCCTAAGAGCCTGGCCGGGTTATCCATATGCAATTGTGGAAATTGCGCACGGTAAACCCTCAGGAGATTCATATAAGCCTATCCCGATTGTGATTGTTGGGCAAAACGGGGATCGCTTCCTGCTGAATATAACATCCCGATGGCAGGATCAGGTAACATCTGCCGAATTAAATATTCCGGCTCAGGAGGAGGACAGGTGAAGCATATGATAGAAAGAGATGAACTTTTCAGTTGCAAGAGTGCAAAACTTTTGATTCTTATGTTCTTGCTTTTCGGAATCTGTGCTGGCTGTCTTGATAAGGATCCGGTAGAAGCTCGAGTGAATACACTGGTTCAGAGTCTCGGGGATGAGGATGAGAGAGTCAGTTCACTTTCAGCTAATGAACTTTGCGCGATCGGGGAACCTGCAGTAGACCCACTTATAAAAGCTTTAAAGGATGACAATCCTCAGGTTCGAAGCCTTGCTGCCCAAAATCTGGGAATAATAGGTGACAAAAAAGCTACAAATTCGTTAATAAAGGCTCTGAAAGACCCGGTCTCGGAGGTTCGTATGAATGCAGCTTTTTCACTTGGACAACTTCAAGCCGTTGAAGCTGTTGAGCCCCTTATTGAGCTTTTAAAGGATGAAAATGGAGAGGTAATTCGCTATACGGTAATTGCGCTTGGAATGTTGAAAGATCCCAGGGCTACTGAACCTCTTTGTGAGGTTCTGAAACGCGATGATGCCAGTATAAGCTATGATGGCGATTCGGATATGCGCTACACGGGCAATTCGAATATACGCTCTGAGGCTGTATTTGCCCTTGGAGAAACTGGAGATCCGCGAGCAGTTGACACCCTCTTGGATTTATTAGCTGACAAAGAAGTTGGAAGGTCTGCAGCTTCCAGTCTTGGCCGTATTAAAGGGGAATATGTGTTCGGAAAACTTATTAAACTGCTGGACAGCAAAAATCCTACAACCCGGACCAACGCCGTAGCTGTATATGAGTATATTCAGGACCCTGCTGCTGTTCCTATTCTGGTTCGGATGCTGAATGACCAGGTTCCAGAAGTGCGCATAGGAGCCGCTTACTCTTTGGGTCATTTTAATGAGTCTGAGGAAATTGCCCAGACCGAGCAGCCCCTAATTAATGCCCTCGGAGACAGTAAAGTAGAGGTACAGGCAGCTGCCGCTGGTTCTCTTGGACGTATTGAAAGCAAAAAAGCGATACCACTCCTTGCAGAGCTCATTCAGTCTAAAGATTCTACTCTCTGCGAGACTGCTATCTATTCCCTGGCGAGGTATAAAGATCCTGAGGCTGCAGACGCTCTTATTGCCGCTCTTGGAAATGAAAACTGGCACATACGAATGAAAATTGTTTATTCTCTTAGGGAAGTCGGGGACACCCGGGCGGTCGATCCTCTAATTTCCTTGCTTGGGGATGAAAGTTCTGGAGTAAGAAAAGGTGCTGCAACTGCACTTGGATCACTTGGCGATAGGAGAGCTGTTGAGCCTCTCATTAAGGCCCTTGAGACCGAAAGAGAGTCGGATGTCAGAATATCGGAAGTTCAAGCTCTTGGGATACTGGGAGGACCAGAAGCTATCAACTGTTTGAGCCGGGTCAGCACCGATAAAGACGAGTATAACTACGTCAGGAGTTCTGCAGAGAAAGCATTGGTGATACTCAAGGGAGGTGGGACAGTGAATCCCTCCTCTTTTTATTAATAATTTATTTGGATTGTAAAGATAAGAATTTAATGTGATAAGTTTTGACTCGAAATAATTTCAAGATGAACAAATTCCACAAATATTTCAAACCTTCACAGTCTACAAGTTGTTGATTAATAACGGTCAAGTATTAGCGTGAACTCCGCTAGGTTTGGAATGTTCAAAAAAATACTAAAATAAGGAGGAAATAACTTAATGAAGAAATATACGGCGTTTTTGCTGGCTGCCTTTGCTATCCTAATTTCAGTTGCTGCATATAACGCAAACGCAGCAGACAATGCCAGCAGTATAACCAAAGTTTGCGATGTAACCGGCACCGACTATAATAGCGAGAGTTGGTCTAACGAACAATATCCGATAATCGATTTATTTGGAGAAAAAGAGGTTCCACTGTTTACCACCAATGGAAGCACTGGGAATGTACATGTTAACAAACTTGCCAAGTTGATTCTTGATGATAATGAGACTTACACCCTCCAAGACGGTGAAAAACTCGATCTTGGCAATGGATACGCTCTTGAAGTAAAGCAGATCAATATTGACAATGAGGAAATATGGTTTGAGTTCAGTAAGGATGGAAAATATATTATTGACCAAATAGTCCCAGCCAATACTGATAGCAACAAGACATGGACTGTTGCCCTTGACAATGTTCAGGGCGAAAATAATATTGTTGTCATGAAAGTTTATGTCAATCAGTTATTTGCGGGTGCAGTAGATAATATCGTTCGGATTGACGGGATCTGGTTGATTGATTATGCAAATGCCACAACTCTCAAGGTAGGAGATAAAATAGGAGAATTCACTCTTGAGAATATCGTCAGCGGAGTAAACACTTCTAACATGGGAGGCCTTGTTTTTGAAAATACCACGGGATCTTCAGTAGCTTGTAATGTTGTCGGTACAAATTATAAATGCGACAGCTGGTCTAATGCTGCAGCAGATACTGCAGATACTGCAAATACTGCAAATACTGCAAATACAGCAGACACTACAAGTACAGCAGACATAGCAAATACGGAAGACAATGTTAGCAATATAACCGACGTTTGTAATGTTGTTAGTACCAGTTATAAATGGGTATCTAATGAACAGTATCCAGTAATCGATTTATTTGGAGATAAATATGTTCCGCTGTTTACCACTAATGGAAGTATCTGGGATGCACATGTTAACAAGATTGCCAAGTTGATTCTTGACAGTAATGAACGTCATGTTCTTAAAGATGGTGAAAAACTCGATCTTGGCCAGGGCTACGCTCTCGAAGCCAAGCAGATAAGTATTCCCAATCAGCAAGCCTGGCTCGAGTTCACAAAGGACGGAAAATATGTTGATGATCGAATAGTTACACTCAATGATGACAAGAATACAACATGGAATGTTGCTCTTAACAATAATATTCAGGGCGAAAACGACGTTATTGTCATGAGAGTTCATGTTGACAGTGTAAGCGGATTGGTAGAAAATAATATCCTTCAATATAGTTGTGTTGCGATTGACGGAATCTGGCTCACTGACTATTCAGATGTCAGAACCCTTAAAATCGGAGATAAAATAGGAGAATTTACACTTGAAGCAATAATCAGCGGAGAGAATATCTCTAACCAGGGTAGCCTTGTTTTTAAAAATGCTACAGGATCTTCTATAAGCTGTAATGTTGTTGGTACTAATTATAAATGTGACAGCTGGTCTAATCAATATCCATCGATCAATTTATTTGGAGAGAAGTATTTTCCGTTGCTTGCCAATAGCGACCAATCACGGAAACCTTATAACGGCCCAATCTGGGAATGTCATGTTGATAAGCTTGCTAAACTCGTTTTTGATAGCGATGAGAAACACCTCCTGAAGACCGGTGAAAAACTCGATCTCGGCCAGGGCTACAGCCTCCAGATCAAGCAAATCGACGTTGCTGGAGATAGGGCTTTGATTGAATTCGATAAAGATGGAAAATATGTAGATGACACTATCGTTTTAACTTATCCCAATGAGCATTATTGGACTTGTTTACGTGATAATATTCAAGGGGAAGACAATATTCCTGTCCTGAAAGTCTATGTTAGCAAAGTCTATCAGGACGGAAGCGATAGTATTGTCCAGATTGACGGGATCTGGCTAATTGATTATGCAAATGCCAGAACCCTTAAAATAGGGGATAAAATCGGGGAATCCACGCTTGAAAAAATAGTTAGCGGGACAAACTCATCTAACCTGGGAAGTCTTGCTTTCAAGAAAACCCAAGCTGTTGATTCTTATTCACATGCCTCCAAAGAGGAACCGATCGTATCTAGTAACAAGAGTACAAGCCCATCTATTTCATGGCACCTGGACTTTTTGAAGTTTTTCACAAGCAAATTTTTAGATGAAGGAGAACCCGACTCTACAAAAGCATCAAACACCACAGTATAAAGAAAAAAATCAACAAACAATTTCCAGCTCTGTAGAAGTCCTCTTCAAATAGACAGAAACGGATCATCTTCAATTATCGAGAATCCAGCCCACATCTTGAATCACAGGTACTTAAGGCTACTCCAAGAAGGTTTCTATAGAGCCCAATTTCCTGACTTCATGTTTTTATCAGTCTAGCAATAAAATTTGGGTCTTGTCGAAAGACTTTATATTGTTTTCCTCGTTTTTGATCGATAACGGTCAATGATTAGTGGAAACTATGCTAGATTTTGAGGATCCAACAAATTACTAAAAAACTGAGTGCAGTTAAGGCATCCTGGACGAATCAAAGTCTGAAGGATGCTCTTAGCAACCTGTAGATAGAAGAAACAAGGAGGACAGTAAAGTGAAGAAATATAAAATAGTTGTGCTTTTGGCTTTTACTCTATTAATTTCAATAGCAGTAAACACAGGAAGTGCAGCAGACAATAATTGCAGTAAAGCTAATATTTGCAATGTTGTTAGCACCCATTATAAATGCAGTACCTGGTCTAATGACGAGTATCCAGTAATTGATTTATTTGGGGAGAAAAATGTTCCACTGGTTGCCAATTACGACCCAATCTGGCAGTGTCACATTAATAAACTTGCCAGGCTCGTTCTTGACAGTAACGCAACTTATACCCTCAAAGCTGGAGAAAAACTCGACCTTGGTCAGGGGTATGCTCTTGAAGTAAAGCAGATTGACATTGACGGAATGAAGGTTTGGCTTGAATTTACCAAGGATGGGAAATATGTTGCTGATCAAATTCTCTCGGTTAATACTGATAGCAACAAGACATGGACTGTTGCTCTTGACAATGTTCAGGGTGAAAACAATATTGTTGTCATGAAAGTTTATGTCAACCAGTTATTTGCGGGTGCAGTAGACAATATCGTTCGGATTGACGGAATCTGGCTGATTGACTATGAAAATGCCAGAACTCTTAATGTTGGAGATAAAATCGGAGGATTCACACTTCAGCAAATCATCAATGGAACTAATTCATCTAACCCTGGGAGCCTTGTTTTCGAAAAGGTTACGGAATTTCCTGTAAGCTGTAATGTTGTCAGTACCGATTATGAATGCGATAGTTGGTCTAATGAACAATACCCAGTAATCGATTTATTTGGAGAAAAAAACGTTCCATTGGTTGCCAATTATGACCCTATCTGGAAATGTCACGTTGACAAACTTACCAAACTCGTTCTGGATAGCGGTGACAAACACAGCCTGAAGGCAGGCGAAAAACTCGATCTCTGCAAGGGATACAGCATCCAGGTCAAGGAGATCGATGTTGATGGAAAGAAGGTTTGGCTTGAGTTCGATAAAAATGGAAAATACGTAGATGATACTATTATCTCAACTGATCCTGGTGACAATAATTGGACCTGTTATCTTGACAAAATTCAAGGTGAAGACAATGTTCCTGTCCTGAAAGTCCATGTTAGCGACGTATCCAGAAGTGGAGATGACAGTATTGTCAATATTGACGGAATCTGGCTGATTGACTATGCAAATGCCAGGACCCTTAAAATTGGAGATAAAATCGGAGGATTCACACTTGAGAAAATAGTCAATGGGACAAGTTCATCAAACCTTGGGAGCCTTGTTTTCGAAAAGATTACAGAATCTCCTGTAAGCCGTAACGTTGTTAGCACCAGTTATAAATGCAGTACCTGGTCTAATGAACGATATCCCTTAATCAATTTATTTGAAGAGAAGAACGTTCCATTGGTTGCCAATTACGACCCTATCTGGAAATGCCATGTTGACAAGGTTGCCAGGCTTGTTCTTGACAGCAGTGACAAATTCACCCTGAAGGCTGGCAGTAAACTTGGTCTTGGCCAGGGCTACAGTATCAAGGCCAGGCAGGTTGACGTTGACGGTAAAAAGGTTTGGCTTGAGTTCGATAAAAATGGAAAATACGTAGATGATACTATCCTTTCAACTGGTGAGAACTGGACTTGCTTCCTTGACAGTATTCAAGGCGAAGACCATGTTCCTGTTCTGAAAGTCCATATTAGCAACGTCTATCAGAGTGGAAACGACAGTATTGTTCAGATTGACGGGATCTGGCTGACTGACTATGCAAATGCCAGAACTCTTAACGTTGGAGATAAAATCGGAGGATTCACACTTGAGAATATCGTTAATGGAGTAAATAAATCTAACCTGGGAAGCCTTATTTTCAGAAAAATCTCAAATAGCTAACTACCTGCACCACCCACCTTAAAAACAAAAACATTACCCACCTTAAAAACAAACTAATGTATCGATTCCAGAACTAGTCCATCACTGAAAAAAATTCATTGTTAATGAATAAATTTAAAATTTCAAGTCCGTGAAGGTGTTTCGAAATCGATACATTGAAAAACACCATTGAAAGTTACAGCCTGATTTCCCAAGTTTCAAGATATAAATCGAATTTCACAGGTCTAATAGCCAGATGATTTAATTCCAAAGTTAGAGCCTGAAGTTTATATGCTTAAAAAATTAGCATAATTCGACATCATGAGAAATTTGTGCATTTAAAAAGTGGAACTTAGGTTATGGCAGAAGAACGTATGTATATCAATAAAATTATAATAATTTCATTATGATAATTACATTATAATAGTGGACCACATCACTATCATTAGACAAACACTGGCAGGGGAAAAAGATGAAAAATACAGTTATGTCAATGACACCGATTTCCACTTTTTCGCTTCCACTCTCATCTATTGCAAGATCTAATAAAGCAAACAGAGAATGCAACATTATAAACACTTTTGGGATAGCAACACTTTCAATTTTAATATTAGCAGGTGTCGCAGGTGCATCACCATTTGCATATATTACAAACTTAGAGAGTAACAATGTTTCTGTAATTGACACTGCTACGGATACTGTTAAAGCTACGGTTAATGTAGGAACCGAGCCTTTTGGAGTCGCGGTCAGCTCGGACGGAACAAGAGTATATGTGACAAACTGCATGGGTAATAGTGTCTCAGTAATTGATGCAACCAAAAATAAGTTAATAGGCACAGTCCGAGTAGGAAGCTATCCTGAGGGAGTTGCAGTCAATCCAGATGGAACGAAGGTATACGTTGCGAACGCTGCGAGCAACACTATCTCTGTAATTGACACGGCAACAAACACAGTTACAGCCACAATACCTGTCGAAAGCTGTCCTGAAGGAGTTGCAGTCGCCCCTGACGGAAGAAAAGTATATGTGGTGAACTGCGGTGAAGATCCTGACTACCAAGGCAGTATTTCTGTAATTGACACAGCAACAAATACTATTACAGCGACAGTAAATGTAGAAAAAAATCCGGATGGAATTGCAGTCAGTCCGAATGGAACAAAGGTGTATGTTGTTAACTCCAATATTTATCCTTACTACAACGGTACTGTTTCTGTAATTGACACGGCAACAAATACTGTTACAGCGACAGTAAAAGTGGGAAACTTGCCACATGGAATTGCAGTCAGTCCGAATGGAACGAGAGCATACGTAGCGACAACTACACCTACTATATATTCGGGCAAAAATATACATTCCGGTAAATATAATATTGATGCGACTTTACATACAGGTGCTGTTGATGTTGTTGATACAACTAAATACGAGGTTATAGATAGAGTAAGTGTCGGAAATTATCCTTACGGGATTGCAGTCACACCAGATGGAAATGAAGTTTATGTAGTGAACTATGAGAGCAACACTACTTCTGTAATTGACACAGCTACAAACAAAGTTAATACTACGGTACCCGTAGGAGGATCCCCTACTGCTGTGGGGATTGGTCCGGCAACAAAACTCAGTTCTACTACTGAATCAAACAGTACTTCTTTCTTAAACCCTGTATGGGTACTTATCTCAATTTTAGGAACAGTTGCATTTGTAAGAAAGATGAAGTAACAATGTGATTCTGTTGGCACATCTTGTTATTTAACCCAGCAACCCTAAGCAAGGGAGATCTTACTTTTCTCCCTTGCTTTTCAATCAGTCTTGAGTCTCATTTTGTAAAAAATATTTTTACACTCCTAAGATCAAACCCATTTGTTATATTGTGTTCTTTAATATCTTTAAAACATATTTTACCGTTTTCCGTCATCTGTGTCTTCTGTTATTCGTTTTTTTCTTTTTCCAAGTATCCGGGCTATTTTCCCAGAATTGGTTAGTTTTCTAGAGCCCAGATTTTAGTTCTTCGTTTGAACTTGATCATTACCAGTAGAACAACCTGCTGAGAGTTAATCTCAAAAGAATTACGAGGAGAATTTTTCAACTTAATCTTCAACAAGCTCGATGGCATCTTCTGGGCAGGCTTCCACACACTGGTTACATTCGATGCAATTTTCCGGGCGGGCGACAACTGCCCTTTTTACTCGATCAATTTCTTCAATATCAAAAACTTCTGCTGGGCAGACTTCATAGCAGGCAAGAGCTCCGGTACACTTTTTATAGTCGATTACTGGGTGCATTCTTCCTCCTCCAATTTTACTGAATCTCAACATTTACAGTCTCTGAAGTTTCCCTGTAAGGCACTATAACGAACAGTTTTCCGTCGCAGTATTTTGCGACTGCTTTTTGAGGGACAACTCCACAGCAGAATGCGTAAGTTCCTGCATATTCGACCCCGGTCTCTTCTCTTTTCGCTCTTATGAAAAATCCTTCTTCAACCATCTTTAATTCAATATTCTCTTTCTTTACTCCCGGTAGATTAATCTGAATTTCCAGATTTCCTTTGTCATCGGAACACGAAAATACATCAGGCGACATTTTTACCATTGCCATACTACCCCTCCAGATAATTCTTTCCCCGTGAAACATATAAATTAATTAAATTTGTCTATATATTAGAGAATTTAATATAAGGGCGTTAAGACATCTAAATTCCGGATGTTATATTACCCCGTTCCGGGCATCTATTACATAACAATAGATACTTCTTTTGCCGTTTATGCAACCTAGATACTCTAGTCCTTTTTATCCAATTTATTATTCCTAAACGCCACACAAACCCCAATAATAGAGTAAGGATTTCGATATTTATAATTTATGACTATATTGAATCTGTATATTAGTTTACAGACCGTGTTACTCTGATTTCTAATGGATAAAATAGCCGGGTAACAAAATTAATTCCTAGACTCTCAAGTAAGAGCCTACAAACTGATAATTCACTGATAGTAAGTTTTCGTCACCCTTTTTGCTAGGATATCACTGTCATATGGAAATTTCAGCTCCATAAATGACGATTTTTGTCAATGAAAGCATGCTGAGTTTCTACCTTTGAGCGAGTGTAAATAAGGGCTGCAGGATGATAGAGTTTCAGGATAGTTCTTCCTTCATGTTCTACAGGAGCTCCCCATTCGAGCTTTCTTTCGGGGCAAAAGGACTTCTCGGCTGTGTTACCAAGAAGGATTATGATTTTAGGATTAAGCAGAATTATTTGTGCAAGAAGGAATGGTTTACAGCATTCGATCTCATTTACCTTAGGTCTTCGGTTTTCAGGCGGGTGACATTTGACCGTATTTGTTACCATCCAATCTTCTTCAGAAAGCTCCATGTACTCGACCATTTTATCCAGTTCTTTTCCTGCTCTCCCGTAGAATGGAATCCCGGTTTCGTTTTCGCTTTTTCCGGGAGCTTCTCCTATAAAGAAAACTTTCGGACTACAGGATCCTTTTCCTATAACTCTCCGGATTGCACTTTTATGGAGCGGGCAGCGCGTGCATTTGATTACCTCTCTTCCAATAGTTTCGTATCCTGCTTCTACCATCATCCTTATTCTTTCTTCAAAGTCTCTACGGTTGTCTTTCTCATATGTCGTTGTTCTCTACCTCCTTCAAATTTTTCCTATAATCCGAGATTGTAGTCCGATACATTCTTAAATTATAAGGCTCTTTTTTGCTTCCAGCTTTTACATAAAATTTGTACCCAATTTCAGAGATCTGGATACAAACAAACTTATTTATGGAAAAAATCCTATGACAAACATAATAATGATAAGGAATTCTCTATAATTTACCTTCTAAATTTATTCTCTTACATATATAATATCTCATTCACAAAGGTGCGCTGAGGGTATGACTTCTAGAAACTTTCTTACAATCGATGATTTTGACACGCACGGAAAGACAATTCTTATAAGGGTTGACCTGAACTCTCCTATGGATCCGCAGGGCAATATTCTGGATGATATGCGGATCCGAAGCCATATTGCCACTTTGAAGGATCTTGAGGATGCAAAAGTTGTTTTGCTTGCGCACCAGAGCAGGCCCGGAAAAAAAGACTTCACTACAATGAAGCCTCATGCCAACCTGATGTCTAAATACCTTGGCAAGCAGGTTCTCTATGTGGATGATATTTTCGGAACTTACGCAAAGACCAGGATTGCTTCGATGGAAAATGGAGATGTCATCCTGCTTGAAAATGTAAGGTTCTATTCTGAAGAAAGCCTCGAAAGAACTCCAGCAGAACAGGCCAATACGTATCCGGTTAAAAAGCTGGCTCCCTTTGTGGATATCTTCCTTAACGATGCCTTCGCCGTATCTCACAGGTCTCATCTTTCCGTAGTCGGTTTTACTGAGGTTCTACCTACAGGAGCCGGAAGAGTTATGGAAAAAGAGCTTACATCTTTAGATCGAGTGACCAAAGGAGGAGAAAAACCAACTATTTTCGTGTTAGGGGGAGCAAAAGTGGATGATTCTCTCCGGGTGGCGGAAAATGTTCTTGCAAACGGAGGAGCTGACAGGGTACTCTTTACTGGAGTGGTAGCAAATGTGGTACTTGCAGTATCCGGTATAAATATCGGGAAAGTGAATCTAGACTTTATTAAGTCCCAGGGATACGAAGGCGAGATCGAAAAAGCAAAAGGTATGCTTGCGAAATTCAAGGATAAAATTGGCCTTCCAAAGGATGTGGCTTTGAATGATAATAAGAAACGGGTTGAAGTGCCTGTTTCGGAACTTAATTCCGATTCTCTCCCTATAAATGATATCGGGCTTGAAACCATCGTGAACTTTACCAATGAAATTGAAAATGCAAAAACTGTTGTCTTAAATGGCCCGGCAGGGGTTTCCGAAGTTGAGGATTTTGCCCTTGGAACACATGAGATTATAAAAGCTGCTACTAAATCCGAGTTTTCAATAATTGGTGGTGGGCATATTTCGGCAGAAGTCGACCACCTTGGCCTTGCACACCGTTTCTCTCACATAAGCACAGGTGGTGGAGCACTGATTGATTATCTCTCAGGAGTAAAGCTTCCAGGTGTCGAGGCTCTCAAGGCTGCAGCTAAAAGGTATAAAAAAGCTAGGAAAGTTTAAATTCCTTTTCCTACAGTTTATCACATTTAAAACAATGGCTTTCTATACGGCAGTTCTTTTCTGTCGAATTCCCTATTTTTTAATCCTATTTTTTAATATTTCTTTCCATTTCCAGTTCTTAAATATGAAATTCCGGAAATATACTTTTATCAGCTTCGATAAACATACTGTTATACTAGCTTCCACGTAGATATTATCATACTAACCGTAAGCGCTAAGATACGTAGCTGGCATTTGCAGATAAACTGTAATGCTTACAGCTAATGCTGATCAGGTTTTAAGGCAAGAATATCAAAATAAAATTGAGGTGTTGGTTCAAATATGCTTACAGACATTGAAGGCAGGGCTGCAGTCAAACTTGCAAGGAAAACGATCGAATCACTCTTATCTGAAGAAAGGCTCCCGGAACCTCAAGAACTGGATTTTGAGCTTTCTCCGGTTTTCAGGGAGAAAAGAGGTGTCTTTGTCACACTTACGGAGAACGGGCTCCTGAGGGGCTGTATAGGGCATCCGTTTCCGGATTCTACACTTGAAGACGCAATTATGGATTCTGCAATCTCTGCGGCAACCCGTGACCCGCGTTTTCCGCCGGTAGGAGAAGACGAGCTGGATGAGATAGTTGTCGAGGTCACAATTCTCACTCCGCCTGAAAAGATTAATGCTCCTGCAGAAGAGCTTCCTGAGCATATAGAGATAGGGAAGCATGGACTTATTGTAAAACAGGGTTACTGTCAGGGCCTTTTGCTTCCTCAGGTCGCCCCTGAGCATAATATGGATTCTATAGAATTTTTGGGCCATACCTGCCTGAAAGCCGGCCTTTCGCCTGATGCCTGGCTCAAAGGAGCTGAAGTCTCCTGTTTCGAAGGACAGATTTTCAAGGAAAAAGAACCGCAGGGCGAGGTCGTTGAGGAAAATCTTTCAGGTGAATGATAGCTCTTTAAGTGCCGAAGAATTCTTCCAGTTTTTCAGAATTCTTATAGCTTACCAGAATCCTATGGTCGGGAAATTATGTACTCCGAACATAAAAAGCGATTAATAATCTAAACTTTTTGGAAAGTAATCTTTTTGGAAAGTTATGTGGAAATATTTGGATTTTTTCATTGAGGGCAGCCTGCGAGATTTCAGGATTCTGCTCCTGTGTTCGCAGGCACCCTTTGATGGTTGTTTCTTTCAGGCTGAAATCAAGATGAAATTCGTTTTATCCGGATTATGATTCCTAGTACTGAGTATCTGTATCCTGAGTACCGATTTATTCAATCTGAATTCTTTTTCCGGTTACGGATTTTATTTTTGGTAGGGTGACGGTTAAGACGCCGTTTTTGAGTTGCGCAGTTGCTCCTTCTTCGGTTACACCGTCTGGAAGAGGAATTTCACGGTAATACCGCATGAAAGCCCGTTCTTTTCTGAGGTAACCTTCTTTTTCGGCCTCTTCTTCTTTTTCTTTCCCTGCATTGATTACTAGGACATTGTCCCTGAGATCGAGCTCAACATTTTCCTTTTCAATCCCAGGCAGGTCAGTTGTTATAATTACCTTATTGTCTTCTTCCGCAACATCAGTCAGCGGGGAGAAAGTTCCTGTCCCGAATCGGCTTTCTAGTGCAGGCAAAGTCCTGAACATCTGTTCCATATAATTCTGCATTCTTCTGATTTCATCAAACGGGTCCCAGCTATATACATCACGGTCTGTTCTTTTTACTGGCAATTTCATATACAGATTCCTTCCTATTCTATTTCAAGATTCTTTGATCTCAAGCTTTTCTGACTTCAGACTTTTCTGATTTCGGGAGTGCTTTCTCTCAGTTTCCCGGTTTTACTTGGTCTTATAGTAGTGTTTGTGATCTGTAAATCTCGCTTTAACCTAGAACAGGTATTATCCTTCTCTTCTCTGAAAGATACGGAAGAGAAATAAAGCGGCGGAGATCCTTTTTTCTCTTACCCGTTTCTTACAGAGACGATAATTGAGAGTTTAAGACTCTCATATCTCTTCATGGGAGGGATAAATCCGTTTTTTGAAGGTGGTATAGGTTCACCTTCGGTCTGTTCGCATATATCTATTAAGTAACTGATGGGCAACACTTACAGGTTTTACTTAATGCCTCTGTAGAGTGGTTATTGCTGCTAAGTTACTACCCTATAGTTAGGGATATTATTATTTATATCTATCGCTTATTTTACCTTTGATATTCATGAAAATCAGTTATTCAAAAGAAAATTGCAAAATTATCAGGCAAAAAAGGTTCTGGAATAGATCTCCGATTTGCTTAAGTTCAGATCTTCTATTACTTTATATGGATTAAAACATTTGATAGTTGTAAAGTAGCCACGCCAAAAAGAGAAATTTCAAGCTAAGAATATTTCTAATAACAATTTTTCTAGTAACAAGTGCTTTTAATTTTATCTATGTTACCTTAATATTTAAGAAATTAATGGAGTTATTCGCTTAAACAGCGAAGAACCGAAATTCTTCCCACTCCATTAAAAGTTGCACGCAACCTGTGTACTCATCAACCTCTTCTCCGACTACTACAAATCCACACGCTTTGTAAAATTGCAGGGCACTCTCGTTTTTCTTGTATACTTTGAGGGAGAGCCTTCCTTTCTGGGTTTTTGCGTACTCAAGAAGAGCCATGCCAACTCCTTTACCCTGCATTTCCGGCGACACAAAAAGGGCGCAGACTTCTTCTCCAACAAGGGAAATGAATCCCGCAAGTTGCCCTTCTTCTTCAAAAACAAAGTTTTCGGCAAGTGGAAGGTACTTCTCCTTCATTGCGCTCTTTTGCAAAGCCCAAAACGAGGCTGGGATGAAGAAATGAGAAATGACGGAGGCTTCGTACCAGATCCTTACCATTTTTTCTAGATCGGTTTTATTGTAGCTTCTGATCAATTTATCAACTTTCCTTTGTATTTCTGATCAATTTATCAACTTTCCTTGTATTTCTGATCAATTTATCAACTACCCTTTATATTTCAGTTCAATTTTTGGTTTCCTCGTAATTTCCATCATTTATCAGTTTCTCTCCAATTAAAAATTATTTTACCAGATTTCCGTTTTTTAAGGCTTTTTTTACTTATGTAAAGTTAAAGGATAACTTCATAAATCGAGTACTGTAACCTGAAGGAGTCTAAATATCCAGCTTCGTGAAAACTGTATGTAAAATATTTGGGAAAACACAAGTTATATATATAGTGAAAATAGTCTAAAAAATGCCAGACCGAAAGAGCTTCGGCCTGAAAAAGGGCTTTCATGAAAAGAAGTCCGAATCAAAAATAAAAAATCGGAAAAATTTCTATCATTTCATTCCATTGACTCGATTTGGTGGATCAAGTCACTGGTATATTTTTCGGAAAACTCCACTTGCGGACTGAGCGGGACGATCTTTACCAGCTTCCCATATCTGGAGACGTACATATCAGGCCCATGTGAAGTTTTCACTTTTGTAAACGTGTATCCGTTCACAAAGGTCACTATTTTAACCTCCAGTAGTTATTATGTCAGGCATTCTATATTAAAATTTTTTTACCTAATAATCGTTATAGATTATAGCTTCTGCAACTGAATCTTTTCTCAACTTATCTCTATTTAGATATAATTACATACTTAATTAAAAAGAGTAGTTTTAACACATTATTTATATAAAGGTTATCTTTATAATCCGTTTTTCAGGACCCATATTTCTCTTTTAATTTTGTTTCAATTGAAGCTGGTTTGGTGGAGGAAACAGTGACTTTAATTATTGGTTTTAAGGTTGGCTCTTGAGAATCTTACCAATTCTGCCTAACAAGAATGTAGTTTTACATATTAAAAATTTTTAAAAGTAAATCTTTTTGAAACTGTCTCTTCTAAGAATATCTTTTAAAAATATAAATAATTGGCAAACAAAGTAAAAGCCAAAATTTATCGATATTTTTCAATTATTTTGACCAATTCATCTTCATCTCTGGCAAGGGCAACTATCGCCATTTCTACCATGAGATTAACAATTCCGTCAGAGAGAAACCTAAAATCGGTTCGAATTCCGATGATAGGCTTTTCCTTTGCATAAGCGTAGCCTATTTCCCAGGCTGTTCCTGAGTCTACATCCACGCCATCAAGGACCGCAACTACAATGTCCGAATCATCCACACCTTCCACACATTTATTAAAAATACATTCCTGATTTTGTTTTTCACGTTCATTCAACGTATCCTCTGCGTCTTCTTGGGGCAAAAAAACCGAAAACCCCTTCTTGAGCAGCAAATCCTTCAATTTGCGGTTATATTCGAGTTCAGCATGGCTGAAAAGGGGGCCTGCAAGATAGATTCTCTTCTTACTGTTCATGATTTTTTTCTTCCTGACACTTGAGAGGCTATGTATAACAAATTTTCTTATAGTAAGAGAGGCTCCAAAGATAAAATCATTTACCTGTCAACTTTCCGTTTCCGGTGATAAGTGCCTTAACAATTTTGATCTGGAATATACTTATATATTAAAAAATTTAAGTTTTACTGATTCAAAATTAAAAATATGAATTGCTTTCTATATAATTTATTAATAAAACTTATACAATTTAATTTCTGATTGAGTGTAGATAATTCCCGCTCTTATAAATGTGGATAGTTCCCGTTATAAGAATTTCTTAATGATTAGTCACCTAGCCAGACGTCCTGAGTCGGGAATAGTAAACAAGGGATATCTAGTTTCCTTTGTAATTCATTATAAAAAGATATCTAAGGATATTGATCATTACTATGATCTACTTTGAAAAATGTGTTTAAGAAAAAGGCATAGTTCTGCAGCTAGAACCAGCTTTTTGGGAACAATCTTTCGAGCGAGCCATTTGATGCCGATTAATCGCAGAAACAGATTTTACATTTAGTTTTTCCAATAGCAAATTTAATTATCTTGTATAAATATTACACAGGCAGTGACACTTATGATCAAGGCTGGAATAATAGGAGCTTCAGGATATACGGGAGGAGAACTCCTGCGCTTGCTTGTCAATCATCCCAATGTCAAGCTGGAGCTGGCAACTTCCCGAAGCCTTGCAGGGAAGCCCGTAACGAGCACGCATAGGCATCTTGAAGGTTTTATTGACCTCAAGTACGAAAATCCTGATTCTGAAGATATCAGGGAGCGCTGTGACGTAGTTTTTCTTGCAGTACCTCACGGATCTGCCATGAACTATGTACCTGAACTGCTTGACGGCAACACAAAGGTTGTTGACCTTAGCGCGGACTATAGGCTTGAAACTTCGAGATTTGAAAAAATCTATGGGATGAAGCACAGTGATCCGAGGAATGCCGTTTATGGGCTTGTAGAGCTCCACCCCGAAGTTGCAAAAGAGAATTTCGTAGCAAACCCTGGATGTTTTCCTACAGGTGCAACCCTTGCAGCAGCTCCTCTTGCAGCAGCAGAGCTTATCGATATTGCGGTTTTTGATTCCAAAACAGGAATCTCAGGAGCTGGCATCTCACCCTCTCAAAACTCACATTATCCAAACCTCGCGGAAAATATCATCCCATACAAACTTACAGCCCACAGGCACAGGGCTGAAATCGTTCAGGAGTTGACAAGGCTCGATGGAAATCTCAGGAACATTAATTTCACGCCTCATATAATTCCATCTATCAGGGGAATCTTTACAACTGCTCACCTTTTTACAAAGGAAGCTCTCTCCACGGACGACTTAAAGACAATTTACGAGGAATTTTACAGGGATAGGTCGTTTGTAAGGTTCCCTTCAGGAGTTCCTTCCTTAACCGCAGTCAGAGGTTCTAATTTCTGCGATATAAGTTTTGAAGCGGATAAGGAAAACAACAGGGTTGTTGTGCTCTCGGCAATTGATAACCTGGTCAAAGGCGCATCAGGACAGGCTATCCAGAATATGAACCTCATGTTCGGTCTGGACGAGACAAGTGGGCTCTGGCTGCCTGCTGCGGCTCCGTAAACTAACCAAAGCAAGAAAATATAACTGGTAATGGATAAAGTAAAGAATAGAATTTATCTCAAGGGGTAGTCAGATGAAGGTAAAAGATGTTATGAACTCGAACGTTGTTTCCTGCAAGCCTGATGATACAGTCCGGGAAGCAGCAAGAGTATTGAAGGAAAATAATATCAGTGGAGCACCTGTCCTTGAAGGTGAAGAGCTTGTAGGAATAGTAAGTGAAGGGGACCTACTGAAACTGCTGATACTCCCTGAAAAGGGGGAACTCTGGCTTCCAAGCCCCTTTGAGGTTATAGAGGTTCCTATAAGGGAACTCTTTGGCTGGGAGGAAACAAAGAAGATGCTTTCTGATGTGGGTTCCACAAAGATAGAAGAGATCATGACAAAGGATGTGCACACAATCTCTTCCGAGGCATCCGTAGAAGAAGCTTCCGAACATATGATAAGGCACAGGATCAATAGGCTTCCTGTAACTGAGGATGGCCGCGTAGTGGGGATTATTACGCGCGGCGATATCATTAAAGGTCTTGCAAAGCTCTGAGGGAAAAGGAGAGTTTTCATGAAGGAAATTGAAGGTGGAATCTGTGCAGTAAGGGGCGTGTCTGCAAACGGGATTAAAGTCGGAAAAATGGGACTGACTGTCATTCTTGCAGAAGGCCCTGCAGCAGGAGTCTTTACAAAAAATAAGGTGACCGCAGCTCCTGTTATTCTTAGTAAAGGAGTGATCGAAACCGAGCACCATCTTTCTGCCATAATTGCAAATAGCGGCAATGCTAACGCCTTTACAGGCGATGATGGCTTCCTGGATGCTATGGAAATGGCTACAATGCTTGCCCAAAAACTTGACCTTAAGCCTGACACGGTTGCAGTTGCTTCAACAGGAGTAATTGGCAGAAGGCTTGATGTCTCCTTAATCGGGGAACGCCTTCCTGAAGTCACTGCAGGCCTGGGCAGTTCTCCTGAGTGCAGCCGGGAAGCTGCAAAGGCAATCATGACCACGGATAGGGTCGTAAAAGAAGTAGCTATAGAGATGGACTGCGGGATCAGGATAGGTGCCATTGCCAAAGGTTCAGGGATGATCGAGCCCAACATGGGAACTATGCTCTGTTTTGCATACACCGATGCGAAAGTGCCTGCCGACGTCCTGGATGCTGCTCTTAGAATAGCAGTGGATAAAACTTTCAATATGGTCGTAGTTGACGGGGATACAAGCACTAACGACATGGTACTCCTTACCTCCACTTGCAAGTCTGGAGTCAAGCCCTGTATGGACTGCCTGGATGATTTTGAGGATGGGCTAATTTACGTCTTCACCAAGCTTGCAAAGATAATGGCAAAAGACGGGGAAGGCGCTACAAAACTTATTGAAGTCAGAGTAGTGGGCGCAAAAACCCATGAAGATGCTAAACTTGCTGCAAAGGCAATTGTACGCTCCCCTCTAGTTAAATCCGCAATTTTTGGAAAGGACCCCAACTGGGGAAGGGTTGTAGCCGCTGCAGGGTACTCAGGTGCAGAACTTGAACAAGAAAGGCTTTCCCTCTCTTTTTCAGGAGGAGGAGAAGAGGTTGAACTTGTAAAATCCGGCGAGATTTCTAGTTCTTCGGATCTCGAGCTTTTGAAAAAGATAATGGCAAATGAAGAAATTGTCATTACTCTTGATCTTAATATAGGAAAGGAGCAGGCAACAGCCTGGGGTTGCGACCTGACTTACGACTATGTCAAGATTAATGCCGAATATACGACTTAACACTGAGTACATAGCTTAATGCGGTATTGAATACAGACCTAATGCTATGACTTACTGTAATACATAACTGAAAAACGACATAATTGAAAAAACGGGTAGAAGGAACTAGTAATGTAAGCAAGATTAATTCAAAATATCAGCAAGATCACTTAAGGAAAAAATCCTGGTTTCCCTGAATTCCTGAAAATTAATTCAGGTTCAGGTCTATATTTTCAGGGGGTTTATTGAGTGGATATACAAGAATGGGAACAGCGCCACAAAGATGCTTTTTACAATTCCAAAAAGGCCCTTCCTTATCTGGAAGGTATGTTTGTAGCTTACAACAGTAATATAGACGCCATCAAACACCTTACAGATAAAGAACTATCTAGGCTTATAGGGCTTTTTAATGAGGCTGAGATTCAGGAAAGAATTGAGACATATCCAAGAGAAATTAAAGATCCTCTGGATTTCATGGCTCGCCTGATGATTTCCATGCGAGAGGGAAAAGCCGCTGAAATTCCTACCCATACCTCAGATATTCATGAATGGCTGAAAGAGCACCTGGGGTTTGATTATGCACGCATGGGCGGCCAGGCAGGAATAATTTCTAATCTTCTTGCTCGCCTAGGGATAAAAAAAGTGGTGGCGTATATTCCCTGGCTTTCCGAAGAACAGGCAGAGTATTTCGTGGATTATGACAATCTTCTACATCCTAAGGTAGAAGACGGAAAGGTCGTGCTTAAGCCCCCGCGAGAAGCCTTTAAACCCGGAACCGAGTCCAAAGTTAACTGGATCTTTGAGTATTCCAAAGGCCTGGAAATAAACTGCGGTGGAAGCAACTTCCAGGTGCCAAGAGATAACCGCCTTATAATCTCCTCCCGCCCGAAATGGATACGCTTGGATATGGACAGGGAAATCTATGAGCATCTGGACTCAATTTTTCCGATTGATGGAGCAATGCTTTCAGGTTACCAGATGATAAAAGAGCAGTACGAGGATGGGTCTACTTATAAGGACTATGTTTCTCATTCCGTGAAAGCTATTGAGAAACTCAAGGCTTTAAATCCTGAACTCCGCATCCATGTAGAGCTAACATCAATTCAGAACCGAGTAATAAGAAAAGCTATCCTGACAGAAATTGTTGCCAAACGTGTTCATTCCCTTGGCCTTGATACTGTGGAAGTGGCAAATGCTCTCAACGTCCTGGGGCATGAAGAACTCTCTTATTCCGTGATAAGAAAAGAAGAAACCGGGATAACTTCACTTTACCAGGGAGCTGTCCAGCTTTTAAAGGATCTATCTCTTGAAAGAGTCCACGTGCATTCTCTTGGTTTTTACATATGTATCCTTGCCAAAGGCCATCCTCTTACGCTTAAAGAACACAGGGATGCCCTGCTCTTTTCTTCAACCCTGGCCGGAGCCAAAGCCCTTAAAGGAAAAATTGAGAACCTTGAGGACGCAGAAGCAGGGCTGGAAGTTCCGGTTTCAAGTAAAGGCCTTGAAGATCTTGAGAACTTCAAGCTTTACTGTGTAGGGAAGAAACTCTGTACTTCTGAAGAGTTCGAGTACGGATATCTCTACGGGCCTGACCATGATGCGGTTTTAATCCCTTCCAAGGTGGTAGACAAGCCCAAAGCAACTGTCGGGATAGGCGATGCAATCTCGGCAGGAGCTTTTGCAGCCATGCTTGCAAGAATAAAGCAGAGGCAGGCGGGAAAATAAATTTTATTTCATTTAATCTGAAGCCTCCCATCGCCCCCTATTTCATGGATACAGGAACTGGTTAGATGAACATACTTTGCGGATATAATGTCAATATCGATTCGGTATACCGGATGAGCGGGGCCGAAGTTTCTGAACTGCTGGATTCTTTCGAAGCGGCTGAAATTCTTGATAAAATCGAGAACCCACCCGGAGAAATCTTTTTGGAATCGGATTTTGTGGCAGGGCTTGCTTATTGTATGAAAAACGGGTGCGGAGCCGAGTGGCTTGTTTTTGAGCAGTCAGTTTTTGAGTTCCTTAAAAACCGCTATTTTGGAAAATCCCTCGTAAGAATGGGTGGAAATGCCGGAATAATGGCAAATGCTCTTTCCCAGCTAGGCGCTTCCAGAGTAATTCCGAACGTTGCAGTACCTTCAAAAACTCAGCTCTCTCTTTTCTCAAAAAAAGCGATATATTTTCCGGAAGCCTCCTCACAGATAACGGAAAACGCAAGGGAAGAGCTTGATGAAAATAAAGGTGCTTTTTCCAGCAGCCAGGAACCTATACATTTCGTATTTGATTTTTCCGAGGGGGAAACATTTTCCCTGTACGGGACAGAGGTAAGGGTTCCGAGGGAAAACCGCTTTATAGCGACCTGTGACAATTTAAATCTTAGGCTCTTTGTCAATCCTGCGTTTGAGAAGTATGCCCTCCAACATGCCTGCGAGATCGATGGCGTACTTATATCGGGTTTTCATCTCCTGCTTGAGAACTATCCCAACGGCCTCACTTATAATACGATTCTTGATAATATTCTCTCCCAGCTAAAAAGCTGGAAAACCAGAAACAATAAGCTTCAGATTCATCTGGAATTCGGGCATTTTGCAAGTAAAGAAATTGCGAATTCGGTCTTTGTGGAGTTTGCAAAATTTTCCGATAGCCTTGGGATGAACGAGGACGAGCTTGCAATGTTTTATAATCTACATGGAGTTCCGAGGGAAGGACTTCTGCATATGAAGGCTGATGCTATATCCAATGCAGCTTTCAGGCTGGCATCAAGGCGCGGGCTCAAGAAGCTCCTGATTCACACCAGGGAATTTGTACTGGCTGTCTTTAAAACTGATTTTAAATTTGATCCTAAACCGAATCCTGAACCAGAAACTGGACCTCAACCAGAAACTGAACTAGAAACTGAATCCGAAGTGCAGAGGACAGTTGGAGAAAAGCTTGAAGCCCTTGAGTTCGGAGTCCGGTGTGCAGGCGTGTATGCAGCTTCAGGCAGGCTTGAAGGGCGGAAATTCGTGAAAGAAGAGTCTTCGAAGCTTCAGGAAAGCCCATTTGGAAGGAAACAAGTTGAAGTTTTCCTTAAAGCTTTTAATGGGAAAACTTTCGGGCATGGGGCTTATACTTTCATGGAAGGCTATATCATCTGCATGCTGCCCACACTGCTTTCCGGGTCTCCTGTAACCACAGTCGGGCTGGGAGATACGTTAACTGCAGGGACTTTCCTAAGGGGGCTTGAGCTAGATGTACAGGCTTAAACCGGAACTTTTTGACCTTAATTATACGCTTGACTGCGGGCAGGTTTTTCGCTGGGGGCGGGAAGGAGACTGGTGGACAGGCGTTGTTGGGAACCAGGTTATACGGCTTTTGCAGGATAATGAACAACTAATTGTTGATTCAAAACTTCCGCCTAGTTTTCTTTCTCGTTATTTCCGTTTTGACGACAACCTGCCTTCAATCTATGAAAGCATAAACCGGGACTTATTGATCGACAGGTCAATCCGAAAATACCGCGGCCTGCGGCTGATCCGACAGGACCCCTGGGAGTGCCTTATTTCTTATATGCTCGCAACAGCCTCAAGCATTCCTACAATCCAGAAACGAATCTACCTGCTCAGCCAATTTTTTGGGCAGGAGCTCGAACCAGGTTATTTCAGTTTTCCTGACCCTGAAGCCCTTGCAAACGCGGATCCAGCCGTGCTTGACAAATGCAAGCTGGGCTTCAGGACCCAGAACATAAAAGCCGCAGCCGAGGAAGTTGCTTCTGGCGAGCTGGATCTTGACGTACTTTTCCGCCTGGAATACAGGTATGCGCGGGAACGCCTTATGAGGCTTCGCGGCATAGGGGAAAAAGTTGCCGACTGCGTGCTTCTTTTCGCTTTCGAGAAAATGGAAGCTTTTCCCGTAGATACCCATATCAGGCAGATCATCCAGCATTACCACATAGATGACAGTTACTTTGAAACCTGCAAAAATATGAGCTGTATGGGAGACTGGGGACGGGAATATTTCGGAAAGTACTGCGGGTATGCTCAGGAGTATCTGTATTATCAGAAAAGGATGGAAGGGTTTGTAAGTCTTTATTGAGTTGTATTTTAGTGACGGGTTTTAGGATTTAATGTAGAATTAGAAGGATAGAGTTTAGGTCAGCTTATCAAGAATACTCCACATTTTTTTCTGGATTAAGTAGTCCCTGACTTTATTAGCTAAGCCCACAGGCATCTTGGATAATTTGTCTATTTTTTTCCCAACTATCTTTTGAAGATCCTCCTTTATCTCAGGATAAGAAATGTCCTGTAAAGGTATGCTCATAGTGTATTCAATTCCACCCCATTGAGTAATGGGGCCAATATGTATTATGAGTTCTTCACTAATTCCAGGTTTAAGGGAGATTGTTATTTCTTCAAGTTTGTCGCTTATCTGATCAACTTTTTCTCCAATCTCTTGTAATTTTTGTTCCAATGAAGAATTGATAATAAGTGTGATTATGGAATTTAACATGCCACACTGCTTTGCAACATCTTTTTGCTCAGGAATTTGTTTAATTCTGTCGAGAAGAAAATTACTTTGAGGATTATGTGGAGTATTAGCTTCTAAAGTGAAAACCAGGTTTTCGAGATTAAAAGCCATTTCTTCCTGACTGCCGATTTCCCATCTTTGGATTTCTCTATTAATAGTGCATGCAATTTCTTCTGTAGCAGTCCCTTTCGATTCCTTGCACGCGACCTTTGCTTTCTTTTGAATTTCTTCGAGAAGCTCTTTTAGGTTTCTATCAAGGATAGGCAGTCCTTTCCTCATAGCTATTGTCGCAAAAGGTGCTGTTTCTTCGGTTTTTCTCATCAGTTCTGCTGCACGATCACAGTATTTTCTATAAAAGTTAAGCTCATCTTTTTTTGTCTCTAAATCCAGATTTTCTAGATTCTGGACTTCTTGTAATGCGTTTGCAAGATTTATGACAGCTCCTAAAAGCTTTTCTTTGCTCTTAGAATCTTCAATCGCAGCTTTGGCTTCTACCAGATATTTGTCTATCTCTCCTTTTGCTTCTTGACTTTTGAAAATTATTAAATGGAATGAGCGATAAAAAGGAAGACAAAACTGAGCTGGATTATACCCTCTTGATTCCTGTGCTGCTTTTTCAAAAAAAGCAATTGCTGTTTCCAATTCCTTTTTATACTCTTCTTCTTTCTCTGACTGGGAAGCCTTGAATATGGAAACTTTTCCAAGAGAGTGATTTGCATAGGCTCTCACATCACTGTCTTCATCAGTGATCAATTTATGTAAGTCATTCCGTGCCTGTTTTTTATCTGGCACGTCAGAAAATACTGAACCGAGAGCAAAGGTAGCCTCAATCCTCACATCACTGTCTTCATCATTGGTAAGTCGATGTAAGTCATTCCATGCATGTTGTTTATCTAGCACGTCAGAAAATACATCACCAAGAGCAAAGGTAGCTTCAGACCTAACATCACGGTCTTCATCACGGGTCAATTTAATTAAGTCATTCCATGCTTGTTGCTTATCTGGTAGTAACGAAAAAATAGAACCAATAGTAGAGGAGACCCTATGCTTCACATCACGATGTTGATCACCGGTCAATTTATGTAAGTCTTCCCAAGCCTGTTCTTGGTCTGGTATATAGGAAAATGCAGCGCCAATAGCAGAGGCGGCTCCACGTCTCACCAAATTTTCGTTATCATTGATCAATTTATGTAAGTCATTCCACGCCTGTTTTTTATCTGGTAGTAATGAAAAAATAGAACCAAGAGCAGAGGCAGCCCTAAACTTCACATTACAGTCTTCATCATTGGTTAGTTTCTGTAAGTCATTCCACGCCTGTTTTTTATCTGGCACATAAGAATATACAAAACCAAGAGCAGAGGCAGCTTCAGACCTAACCCCACTGTCTTGATCATTGGCCAATCTATGTAAGTCATTCCATGCCTGTTGTTTATCTAGCACGTGGGGAAACGCAGAACCAAGAACAGAGGCAGCTTTACCCCTCACCCACCTGTCTTCATCATTGGTTAGTTTCTGTAAGTCATTCCACGCCTGTTTTTTATCTGGCACATCAAAAAATACAGAACGAAGAATAGAGACGGCCCTAGACTTCACATCACTGTTTTCATCATTGGTCAATTTAATTAAGTCGTTCCATGCCTGTTGTTTCTCTGGCACGTCAAAAAATACAGAACCAAGAGCAAAGATGGCATTAGACTTCACATTACGGTCTTCATCATTGGTTAGTTTATGTAAGTCATTCCAAGCTTGTTGTTTATCTGGCACATCAGAGAATACAGAACGAAGAGCAGAGGCGGCTTTACGCCTAACAGAATAATCTCCATCATTGGTCAATTTATGTAAGTCATTCCACGCCTGTTTTTTATCTGGCACGTAAGAAAATGCAGAACCAATAGCAAAGGTAGCCTCAATCCTCACATCACTGTCTTCATCGCTGGTCAATTTAATTAAGTCATTCCACGCCTGCTGTTTATCTGGAACATCAGAAAATACATCACCAAGGGCAAAGAAGACATTAGACTTCACTGAACTGTCTACATCAATGGTCAATTTAATTAAATCATTCCATGCCTGTTGTTTATTCGGCATGTCAAAAAATACATAACCAAGAGCAGAGACGGCCTTATACTTCACATTACGGTCTTCATCATTGGTTAGTTTCTGTAAGTCATCCCACGCCTGTTTTTTATCTGGCACATAAGAAAATACATCATAGAGGGCAGAGGCAGCCTCAATTCTCACATCACGGTCTTCATCACTGGTCAATTTAATTAAGTCATTCCATGCCTGTTGTTTATTTGGTACATCAGAAAATACAGAACCAATAGCAGAGGTAGCTTTACCCCTCACCCACCTGTCTTCATCAGTGGTTAGTTTATGTAAATCACTCCATGCCTGTTGTTTATCTAGCACGTCAGAAAATATAAAACCAATAGCAGAGGTAGCTTTACCCCTTACCCACATGTCTTCATCGTTGGTCAGTTTATGTAAGTCATTCCACGCCTGTTTTTTATCTGGCACATCAAAAAACACAGAACGAATAGTAGAGGCAGCCTGATATCTCACGTTCCAATTTTTATCATTAGCTAATTTATGCAAGTCATTCCACGCCTGTTTTTTATCTGGCACATCAAAAAACACAGAACTAAGAGCAGAGACAGCCTCAGACCTCACACCCCTATCTTCATCATTGGTAAGTCGATGTAAGTCATTCCATGCCTGTTGTTTATCTAGCACGTGGGGAAACGCAGAACCAAGAACAGAGGCAGCTTTACCCCTCACCCACCTGTCTTCATCATTGGTCAATTTAATTAAGTCATTCCACGCCTGTTGTTTATCTGGCACGTCAAAAAATACATAACCAATAACAGAAGCAGCCTCAATCCTCACATCACTGTTTTCATCATTTGTCAGTCTACGTAAGTCGTCCCAAACTAGCTGTTTATATGGCACTTGAAAAAAGGCAGAACAAAGAGCAAGGGCAGCTTTAACCCTCACGTCAAAATCTTCATCACTTGTCAATTTATGTAAGTCATTCCATGCCTGTTCTTGATCTGGCACATCAGAAAATACAGAACCAATAGCAGAGGCAGCCTCAGACCTCACAGAACTGTCTTGATCATTAGTTAGTCTATGTAAGTCATTCCATGCCTGCAGTTTATCTGGCAAGTAAGAAAACGCAGAACGAAGAGCACAGGCGGCACTATACCTCACATAACTGTATTTATCTTTGGTCAATTTATGTAAGTCATCCCACGCCTGTTTTTTATCTAGTACATCAGAAAATACAGAACCAGTAGCAGAGGCAGCCTCAATCCTCACATCACTGTCTTCATCGCTGGTCAGTCTACGTAAATCATTCCATGCCTGTTGTTTATCAGGCAGTGATGGGAAATTATCTCTTAATTTATTCAATGCCTCAATACGTTCTTTCGGATCTTCGCTAAGACATTGATTGTGAATATCTTCTTGATCTCTCAACTGCCTAACACCATAAATTCCTATACAAGCCAACGCTTAAAATAGTTTCTTTTTAGTTTTGGAACTAACGATTAATATCCGCTAAAAAAGAATTTTTGCGGAAAAGTTCCGTTTTGTTTAATCAACTGACTAATTAAATCCACCTTTTTTCCCATAGCAAAATGTTTACATCCATTTCCTCAAAAAAACCCTGAAATCGGGATCTTTTAATCTGCAAATCCCTGCGTCCTTAATAATCTCAAATCCCTCATTCACGCTCTGATGCACCTGTTTCCCAAGGGAGCAGTTAATAAGCCGGTCTTCGAGAAGCCCTTTTGCTATTGGGTATTTGCGCTGGATCTCAAATACATATTTTCCGTTTTCGATATAGCCTCCGAAAACGCCGTCTGCCGCCTGATATTTTTCCTTGAACTTCTCGGCGTGTACTTTTACCCAGACCGGAGGGCCGACGTGCTTTTTCACGTTGGGGAGGGTGCCTGAGATAAGTTCCAGCAGAACTACGGTTTCGGTTTTGCCTGACCAGACGCCGGTTTTTATCACTGTAAAATCATATTCTTTCAGAAGGGCAGCTACTGCCTGTTCCATTTTATAAAGTTGCGGGTAGAGTACGTCCTCTACCACATCTGGAGTTTTGAAGACGATTGCAAGCTGGGTGCTTTTTCGGCTTTCAAGCCTTTCCAGGATTTCACTGTCTTCTAGGGGCAGGAGAGGGGCTGGGAAGAAGAATCTAAGCTCTGGACTTTTCAGAAATTCCCGGCAGTGGTCTATGAACATGCAGAATTTGTCAAGTGAAAGGGCTGCTGCCACGTTCCGCTTGGGGTCGGTAGGATCGACCACTACGAGAGGTTCTTCGTGCTCGATTTCCGAGTGATGCATTATATCAATTTTCTCGCCTGGCTTCCAGGAACAGGCAGCGCAGATGGTATTTTCAAAAGAACCGTAGTGAATCACCAGAAGTTCGGTCAGGTAGCCTGAAAAGCCCTGGGTTTTCAGTTCCGAGCCATAGACACCGCCCCCCCTCATAAACTGCTTCAAAAGCAGAACTTCATCTTCGTGCCCTTTTATGCGGGGTTTGACAAAATCGTTATGAAAAGGTGTCCTGTCAACTGCAGACTTGATCTGGGAAGCCGAGGCGACCCTAAAGCAGGGGACAAGATCAACATCAAAGCCTTTGTATATAATATTCAGGTAAGGGTGTTCGGCATGGCGATCTTCGGCATGCTCGGCGTGTTTTGCCACTTCTCTTGCAATTGCCATGCCCAGGGTTTCAAGTTCCTTCCTGGGGGTTTCTTCAGGAAAGCTTATAAAAACATCAATATCGTGAGTGCCTGAAAGCCAGGTGCCTCTAGCAGCGGAACCTACCATTTTTACGAGAACATCAGGAATGCCGAGCTTTTCTGCTGCTGCTTTAACCTGTGAGGTTAGTTCTTCCTGGATTGCAAGGAGTTTTTCTCTTTCATTTTCAGTGGGTTTTATTCTCTTAAGCACTGTAAGCTTTAATTCTTCGGGAATACCTGTATACGTTTCCATGAAGGTGACGGCTCCATATTTTTGCTCGGCAGAGTGAATTTTTATGAATCTTATTATCGTTTCTGCTTATAAATGTCAGAAATCGTCTCTTCAAACTTATAATTTGTGGATATCACATTAACTCTCAAGGAAAAGGGAGTTTTCGGATTTGTTTTCAAAACTTTATATTAAACCTGAACATAAGCCGCTTCTGAATGAATATGGTTCTAAATAAAAACTGGCTGCGATATAGATATTTCTAAATTACTGGACTTTCATCTGACAGAGTATGCTATGCATTTATTCTGGCATTAAAAAGATGGTTGAAAACAGCTTTACGTTTCAAAGTCTGAAATTCCTTCCTTTCCAATATTTAATTTTCTTAATCCTTAGTTTCTTAAAAATATTTTATCTTATGCCCAAAAATTTTTTATTTGATGCATGAGATAATAGAAAACATATATAGTTGAATACCTTTGATATAACTCATGTAAGCGGGGGTATCCTGTTCAGGGTGTATTCCGGATGTTCAGGAAACTGTTTTTCCTATTTTTCCTTTCGGATTCCTGAAAGTTATGCTCCCGGTTAATAAAGTACAGAGGAGGCTTAATTTGGGGATTAAGAGCAATATAAAGATTTTATGTTTATTTCTGGCACTCGGGTTGCTGTGCATAAATGCGGCTGCACAGGCTTCAGATTCGACAGGTAATCGCATCTGGGATGAAAATGCAAATGAGAGCCTTACCTACACATGGACGCCTCAGACCTATTCGGGCTTTTATTATGATCTAGATACCGGAGAGGGTTCTGAGAATCTAACAGTCCAGCTCACTAAGGGCAGCCGGACAATTGGAGAGAAAAACCTGCAGTACGAAACAGTTCCCATACAGACCGATTTTGAGTATGGAAATTGGGGCTCTTATGAGGTCATAGGGTTTATGGCCGAGCGCTACTTTTCAGGGTACACCACAAACTCAAGCTTTGCAAAAGATGAGATTAGTGTTATCTCTGACGGGCAACTTTCAAAAGTCCTGATAGATACCGATGATAGGAAGTCCCTGTATACAGGTTCTTCTCTAGTTCTTGAAGAAGGGTATTCTCTGAATATGGTTGAGGTTGATATTAACGGAAATACTGTCAGGGTACAGCTTGAAAAGGACGGCAAGATAATCGACGAAGCTTTCCTGTCCTCCGATAGCAACTATGTATATACAGCCGATCTCGGGGATACCAAAGATGTGCCTATAATTGCAGTCCATTTTGCTCAGATCTTCAGCGGCAGAGAAACTAATGCGGTTTTCGTGGAAGGAATTTTCCAGATCTCGGACCAATACTTACAGATCCAGAATGGAGATGAGTTCGGGGAAATGGAAGTCAGTTCCACCTCAAGTTCAGGCGTAAAAATGAGAAACAGCGACTCGATCTCGCTTAGCAAGGGCGACACTATTGATATCATGGGTAAACTGAGTTTTGTTGTGGCTGATGCCGACAATCTTCGTTTTGCCCCGATAGTTGAAACCTCCGAGCCAGGAACTTATGATTTAAGGGGAACCGTACACGATGATAAGTTTGATACTATGGTCTGGACGCCTTTTAACTTTGAAGGTTTCTACTATAATATTGACGAAAATGTCTCCACTGAAAGCCTTGTCATTGAAAAGCTCGATGGCAGGACAATTGGGGATGAAAACCTGGTCTATTCCACAAAGCCTGCAAATGTTGAATTTGAACATGAGGGCTGGGGAAGTTATGAGGTTGTCGGCTTCATGGCAGAGAAGTACTTTGCAGGATATCCTGAAAACACTCTTGGAAAGTCAAAGGGTGTAAGTGTACTTTCAGACAATGTCCTTTCAAAAGTTCTTATTGACGATAATGACAAAAAATCTCTGTTTACCGGCTCCTCTTTGGCTCTGGAAAATGGCTATTCCCTTAAGGCAGCCGAGGTCGATGTTAATGGAAAAAGCGTACTCCTCGAGCTTTATAGGGATGGACAGCTCCTTGACTCGGGAATAGTTCCCCAGAACGGGGACTATGTTTACGAAGCCGATATAGGTGGGGCTGAAGATGTCCCGATGATCGCAGTCCATGTAAGTACGGTCTTCCGTTCCACCGAAACAGATGCCGTATTTGTAGAGGGAGTCTTCCAGATCTCGGATGATTACCTGGAAATTTCGGAAGGAGATTCTTTCAGGGAAATGAAAATAAGTTCAATTTCCGACTCAGGCATCACAATGAAAAACAAGGACTCAATCTCCCTTTCAAAGGGTGATGTCATTGACCTGATGGGCAATGTCAAGTTCAGAGTTGCCGATTCTTCAATCCTGCGCTTTTATCCCTTTGTCGAAGTCAAGACCGAGGCAGGAGAGCAGCTGGATATCGAAATGCCTGATGCGCTTGTAGTCGGAAAGCCAATCAAAATCCTGGTAACGGCGAGAAATGTTTCAGTCGGCGGGGTTGAACTCTCTATTGGAAACGAAAGCATAGGCACTACCGGAGACGGCGGGAATCTCACTTTTACTCCAAGTAGGGAAGGTAGATTCACTGTAACTGCGAGCCGGGAAGGTTATGTTCCCGGAACTAAGGATATAGACGTTCTCGCACAGGGCGTCCTGAAACTTTTGGTTTCAGTTTCTCCCGAAACTGTCCGGGAAGGAGACCAGATTAGCATAAAGGTCACGGACTCTGTAGAAAACAAGCCTGTTGCCGGAGCAGATGTCTTTTTCGGCGGACAAAAAATTGACGCACAGACAGACGCAAACGGTATCACATCTTACTGGGTTACTGCGCCGGGTACGTATGTGGTAAATTCTACAAAGGCCGGTTATGAAGAAGGAGAAACCCAGATTGAGGTGACTGAGAAAGTCGCACAGTTCACATTTTCAAACCTCACGATACAGCCTGCTTCAGTTGAAGCTGGAAATGCGGTAAACATCAGGGTAGATGCCATGAACAACGGGAGCGTTACAGGAGAATCCACAGTGGAATTGCTGGTTAATAACAAATCAGTTGATTCCGAGAACATAACTCTCAGTCCGGGTGAGAGCAAAGCACTCGAATTCTCGCACACTGAAAACGAGCCAGGGACATATACCGTTGAAGTAGGAGGCCTGAGCGAAAGTTATGAGGTGACAAAAAAAGCTCCTTTCTTCAGTGGGATGGCTACACTTGGAATACTCGCCACAGCCTTTGTTATCCTGCGGAAGAGAAGAAACTAATTAACGCGTCTGGCTTGTATTAAAGCTGTATGGGTTTTATTCTAAAAGTGAATATGGCTTTAATATAGTTTTAATGCCTGCGCTTCGGCAGAAGCTGGGAATAAGATTCAGGATTTCCGGCCTTCTGCTTTTTATTTTCACTTCTTTTCTCGATTTTTGTTCTAGTTTTGTCCTATTTGGACTTCCTTTTGCTTTGATGAGAAACCCTTAGTTGGAAGCAGAAACGCTACAGAATAATGGTTGATTTTACAATGCTTTATTAAGACCCTATTCGGGAACATAAAAATGCTAAATTAAAAGAAAGAAGGATTAAGAAAATCCCTCATTCTTGAGAATTTATCTGTTCTTCCTGATAATGTAGGCGACTAACAGCAGTCCGAAGATTGCTGTGGCAATCTCAAAGCCAGGAGTTTTTTTCTCTGTTGCAGTGGTGTTTGCAGCAGCCGGAGTTTTTGTAACTGAGGTCTCCGTAGGAGTGCTCGCGTTTACACTTGGAGTTTCAGTAATGTTCGCAACCGGAGCTGGAGTAACACTTGTGTTATTGGTGCTTGTTGCGTTACTCGGAATGGTTGTTTCGTTACCGATGATCTGCTGAACGTATGGATAGTATCTGAGCTCATCGGAGTCGGCGACCTTGAAGTACATTCCCTGTCCTATTTCCTGATCAGAGTCTCTAGTCAGACTGAATGTATTTTTGTTATCGATGGTAATGGTAGGGCCGTTGATGGCTACATCATCAAGTTTGCCGAATTTATCACTAGTATTGATCTTCATGGCGTTTGCGTAGTCAATGAGCCAGAGACCTTTAATCTGTGCAATGCTGTCGACTGTGCCCTGGAAGACCTGGTTGACATGGACCTTCAAGACAGGAACATTGTCTTCGCCCTGCACGTTGTCAACTTCGCAAGTCCAAGTATGATTTCCAGTATCAGTTGAGACGATCTGGTCATCCACATACTGTCCGTCCTTATCGAATTCAAGCCAGACCTTCTTACCATCAACATCTACCTGCTTAGCCTGGAGACTGTACCCACTACCGAGGTCAAGGGTTTCGCCGGTTCCGAGGGTATATTTGGTATCACTGTCAAGAACGAGCTTGGCAATCTTACTGGCGTCGTTGGGTTTCAGCGGGACATACTTCTGCGCAAAGAAGCCGAGAACTGGGTACGTTCCATTGAATGCATCACTGGCCTCATAATCAACACTCTTTATGGTGGTGCTGTAGTTGAGGCCATTTTCAGGAATAGTTCTTCCGCTAATGCCAGAAACGCTCAAAGTTTCGGTTCCAACGTTCTTATTCAGATCGTAGAAGAAGCCAGCAAAGTTGTCTGAAGTCCAGGTGTAAGGCTGTGTGCCAGAAACAACGGTTCCTCTTATATCATAGGTTCCAGGAGTTGTTTGCTGCTTAAAGGCATAGAACCTAAGCGCATCGGAGTCAGCAACCCTGAAGTACATTCCCTGTCCTATTTCCTGATCAGAGTCTCTAGTCAGACTGAATGTATTTTTGTTATCGATGGTAATGGTAGGGCCGTTGATGGCTACATCATCAAGTTTGCCGAATTTATCACTAGTATTGATCTTCATGGCGTTTGCGTAGTCAATGAGCCAGAGACCTTTAATCTGTGCAATGCTGTCGACTGTGCCCTGGAAGACCTGGTTGACATGGACCTTCAAGACAGGAACATTGTCTTCACCCTGCACGTTGTCAACTTCGCAGGTCCAGGTACGATTTCCAGTGTCAGTTGAAACGATCTGGTCATCTACATACTGTCCGTCCTTATCGAATTCTAGCCAGACCTTCTTACCGTCAACATCTACCTGCTTAGCCTGGAGACTGTACCCACTGCCGAGGTCAAGGGTTTCGCCGGTTCTCATAGTGTACTTGTCGTCACTGTCAAGAACGAGCTTGGCAAGCTTGCTGGCGTCGTTTGGTTTCAGCGGAATATACTTGTCTGCAAAGAAGCCAATCACGCTGTAATTGCCCCAGCCGACATCTTTATTCTTGTATTCGCTCTGTCCGATTGTTGTCGTATATATTAAACCGTCCTCTCCTATAGTCCTGCCAGAAGTACCAGCAACGTTTTTAATGGAAAGAGACTCGGTTGTCACATTGTCGTCAATGTCGTAATAGAATGCTGCAAATTTGTTAGCATCCATTGTAATAGTTGTACCGTTACCATATGCGGTATTTGTAAGGATGTCGGTTAAACTTGTGCCATTGTACACAGGGCCGCGGATATCAACTGTACTCACTACTGAGGTTGTATTATTCTCAGCCATTGCGGCGGATGCAAACACAGTCAGAAGCATGAGAGCTGCCAGTGCACTTGCTGCAAATCTCTTCATTTTATTGTTTCCCCCATATTTGTTAGATCTATTATTTGTAAGAAGAATTATCAGAATCAATAATGAAGGGATTTCACCATTCTTCATCAACCAAATTTTATCTCACGTCAATTGACGAAGATGGATTCACTTCTCCCCATCCCGAAAATTGGTTCACAGATTTTTATAAAATAGTGTCTTATATATCTTTTTTGGTCGTTAATTTATGTAGTCTAAGGGAGCGTGGTGAATTTTCGATAATTATCGACGTAATCTGTATATTATACCGTCAACTATACAGAACCTTAATTATTCGAATATTGTACTAATATTCGACAATTGTACTAATTTTCGAATAATGTACCAGAATAATTATTATATTTAGTGAGGAATAAAAAATGAAGGTTATTGCGGTGATTAATCGGGATCAACACCGCAAAATATCTTAGGCCTTCGTCATATGAGGATGTGGCGGGTTTTTCCAAGTTTCTTCCATGTTTCCCGCCACAATAAATAATTTAAACTTTTGTTCAGTAAGCATAACAATTTTCGTCCATTTTTATCCGGTTGAATTTTAATGAAGTAGGACTTAGGGAACGAGACTAACCCATAACTTTGATCATTTAGCAGTACCTGATTGATGTTTCCCTTACGTTACCTACAACATCGCTTGTGGTTCGGTTTAAATGCCATACTGAAGGTCTTTTAAAGGAGTGTTAAGTTTACCGGAAAAAAATAGGAAAGCTATATTTCGATCATATTGGAATAATATCAACCAAGCGATGGATGACTAATTACTTAAAGTTCTTGAATTCCCACGTTTCTATAAAACTATCAACCAGAGTATCGAGAAAACTTTCTTTATAGCATATAAGGAGTTCAACAACTGCGGTAGGATCAATGATTGTAAAGTTACTTATCCTTCCGGTTTTTTTTCTTTCAATTACTCCAGCTTCAACAAGTTTGTTCAGATTCCAGGAAATGGTTGAGGGTGAGAGACCAACAGCTAGAGAGAGATCTTTATTATTAAGGTCAGGATTATTGAGTAGTTGGATGAGAATGTGCCTGCAGCTGGATCTCCTTAACAAAGACAGTATTTTTATCTCTTTTTCGTTTAAGTTCTTATCTATTACAAAATAGCGAAGGTAATCATCGTCATTTGAAGCTACTATCAGTTTTTTCTTTTCTAGATAATGAAGGTGATACTGCAAGCTGCCCACTACCAATTTCAGCCTTCGCTCGAGTTCTCTAAAGTGGACTCCAGGAGATTTGTTTATTTGTTCGTAAATTTTCCTTCTAGTCTCAAGATCTAGTTCCATTACTATCTTACCTTTTTGTGATTATAATAAGGAAAAACAAAGCAAGCGCCGCGAATTTAGTAAACTTCCCCGAACCTCGGGTATCCACCCGCTTGAGGAAAAATACTTGCTGCATCCAAGATCGATATGAAAACAATCTGCATTCAGTATAGTAGAAAAATAAGTTAGGAATAAAAGTAACTGAACACTTACTATTTATTACAAAACGACGGCTAGTTCGTTATAAAATAATGGTTAATTTGATGCCTGAAACGATAGCTTCAAATACTGAATTATGATTGTTGAATAGAATGTTTGAAGCTTTGAGCTCCTTTATTGCCGATTACGGTTACCTGAACCTCTTTGTCCTGAGCTTTCTGGCTTCCACAATTTTGCCATTAGGATCGGAAGCGCTGGTGGTAGCTCTCATTTATCAGGGATTTAATCCTTTTGCTGTTGTTCTAGTAGCGACTTCAGGTAATTATCTCGGATCATGCACAACGTACTATCTCGGGCTAAAAGGGCGTCTGGTACTTGAGAAATACCTTTCTCCTTCTCCTGAGAAGCTTGAGAAAAGTGAAAGGCTCTTTAAAAAATATGGCATTTACACCCTTCTTTTCACTTGGGTGCCAGGTATTGGAGACGCGATTACTATGGTTGCCGGGATTATGCAGCTTCCTTTCCGATACTTCTCTATCCTTGTCTTCCTTGGGAAATTCGGGCGTTATTTTGCAATCGCTTATTTGACAGTCTTTTTTAGCAAATGATTTACGATTTCGAGATATATTTATTAATTCTTTCTTGAGTCTCATTTATTTAAGTAATCTTTTTCCTGAACCTCATTCATTTAAGTAAACTTCTTCGTATATTTTAATTCCATCTATCTTCCTATTTCCAGGCATATACTCCAAAAATTCTTCTTTATACGGAGCAAACAGATACATTTATGTAATACGAAATACTATGTTTAATTGTTAAAGCAAATTTAATTGATTTTATTGCTTTAATTTATTTTTATTGCCTGTCTTCCAGGTCTTTAAAAACGGACTCGATGTCTAACTATAACCTCCATTTTTTATTTTTTGATCTTTTCTTTTTCCTTTCTCTTTTCTCATTTTGTACTCAATTTAACTTGACATTTCACAAAACACGAATTACTTCAATAAATTTCCTTACCTTTGTCTTTCGGCATTGTACTGGATTTATATATTATTGTACAGGACTTATCACGTAACCCACAATTTGCTTCTTTTAATCAGTTTTCAGATAATCAATGGGGTTTTATCATGATAATACTCTGAAACTCTGATGACTGCAGAGTAAAACGGCTTATGGGGTATGTTCTGAACCAAAAATTATTCCGAATCAAAAAAGGTAAGTGATTAAGATTTCCATTGGCTTAAGTTTATTTTTTTCCTTTCTGCGGGATATCTGGAAGTTTGCTCGAGAGTATCTCCATCGAGCGATATTTGATATATTCGAAAACCGGATTATAATTATTAAATTTTATTTCTAATTGTTATATTTTATTTATATTTTATTTATATTTTATTCTTCATCTATTGAACTGACATATCTGGGAAACAGGAGCATGTAATTTTCCTGATAAGATTTTCCATCCTCATTGATATCAAGACTCCATATAATCTCAGGTTTTCTTGTTATTGATCTTGTTTGAATCGTCTAATTCCTCCGAATTCTATCTCATTTAAAAATTTGCTCTTTTTCTATATAGGTGCACGTTTCCCGAGATTGAATATCCCGGGATGAACGTCATCTTATTGTATGTCTGTTTGCTCTTGGATAGAGGATTGAGTTTCTACCCAATCTTACTAAACTCGAAAACTAAGTAAGGATATGGATTTGGGTAACGGACCTTAGCTTCATAGGTAATGTGAATTTAGAAATAGGGAATATCCTTTACAGGTCAAACGTATTAAAGAAAAGCTGTGCTGATTTTGGCAGAAATGGATAGGATATAAAGCTTCCTGTTCTGGAGAGGAAAAAGCTAAGTTTTGTGAAAACTGAAGTATAAATATAACTTGTTCTGAACTTAAGTTCTGTCCTCAATTTGCCCTTCATTTTTTCCTCTTTTCCTGCAGCTGTTTTTCACATTTACTCATATGCTAGGATAGATCCATCCTTTTTTATTTTCATTTTCAGGACTATTTTTCTAAATTCCTCATAATTTTATATTATGTTATAAGGTTTTGTAATAATAAAATTTAAGAACTTATTAAATATTCCAATTTAATCCTATAACTGAAAACTGAGTATTTATGAATTCGTCCTTCCTTAAAGAAATCAACATCAAAGTCGGGTGTCACTCCTGGAAACAGTTTCAACACTGATTTTTAGTAATAAATCTCCAGTTTTTTGTTTCTTACAGGAAAACTGAATATAAACCGCCTGAGAGAAAAAGTCCCTTCCTATGGCATTTCTCCAAAAAAACGTATGAATCCCTGCATAAATAATTATTTTCTAAAGATAACTACTTATTTATAAAAGCGCCGCCAAGTTTGCTTGATGAGCTTATCCCGTAAATCAAAATTTGCTCTTTGAATTTAGTCTCTGGGTGACTGATCGAGCTTCTTATCGTGAAAGATCATCCTTATCAATCCCGAAAATCTTTGATTATCAGGAGCGAGATGGGGTTTGGGATCGGCTCGAAATAGAATACTAATATAAGGTGTCAGTATGTCCGAAAAGCATTCTAATTCTCATCCTCAGGAAAAGGAGGGCAGTTCCGAACAGCTCCATGAGAATATTCGAAAAAACAGACTTTTCACTTTCCTCTCTCGTTTTCACGCCCATTCTCATGATCACTCCTATACTCATTCCCACGTGCACAGTCACACTCATGGGACTGTAGACCCTTCCATACTTGCTACTAACAAAGGGCTCTGGGCAGTAAAATGGTCGTTTATCGGGCTGATGATCACAGCAGTTCTGCAAATTTTCATTGTTTCTATCTCGGGAAGTGTTGCCCTTCTTGCCGATACCATCCATAACTTCGGGGATGCATCAACTGCAATTCCTCTTGCAATAGCTTTTTCCCTGGCCAGAAGAAAACCAAGCAAACGCTTTTCCTACGGATATGGCAGAGTAGAGGATCTTGCAGGTATAATCATTGTTCTCCTTATCCTTTTCAGTGCCGCGGTTGCGGGTTATGAGTCTGTGAACCGCTTCTTAAACCCTCAGCCTGTTGAACATTTGCAGGCTGTAGTTGCTGCCGCAATTATAGGCTGTATTGGAAACGAGGTTGTGGCCCAGTTCAGGATGAAAATCGGAAAGGAGATAGGGAGTGCAGCCCTTATTGCAGACGGATACCATGCCCGAGTGGACGGCTTTACCAGCCTTGCAGTCCTCATAGGAGCCATCGGAATCTGGTTGGGATATCCGATCATTGACCCTGTCATTGGAATGTTAATCACGATAAGCATCCTCAAAATCGTCTTTGATTCAAGCAAGCTAGTATTTACCCGTCTTCTTGACGGCGTTGAGCCCGAAGTCATCGATAAAGTAAAAAATATTACTGAAAGTGTAGAAGGAGTCTGTGAAGTCACGGACCTTAGAGTCCGCTGGATAGGACATCGGCTCCATGCGGAGATTAATGCTTCCGTTGCTCCTTCTCTTTCGGTTGGGGAGGGGCATGAAATCGCCAATGCAATAAGAGAGAAACTTCTTGAAAACTTTTCTTACCTTTCCGGCACCACTATCCATGTGGATCCTCTTACAGCTTCAGGGGAATGCTGTCACTGTGAGCCTGAGAATCGGGAAGTACTGCATGGAATACAAAAACATGTTTTAAAGGCTTATTCCCAATGAAATCTTAAAAAAATTGTAGTTTTAGTTGGCTTTTTACTGTAAGAATCTCATCTTTCTAAAAACTTGTCTTAATTTCTTCTTCAGGTTCCGGTGAAATTGCCGGAACCTTCAGGCTATTTTCAAGTAAAAAATGCAATAATTTCCTCAAAATACTTTATTTTGCCCTTTATCTCAATTGATTGGGTAGTGTAGCGAAAGTTCTGAAAAATCATAAATCTCGAAAAGTTACTATACCAAATTGTGAGATCGTATCCAGAAATTCAACTTTGAATTTGTAGAAAATTGGTCTACTGTCGGTAAGTCTGATTACTAACTTATAGAAAAAAAGTAGTCAATCATTAACACTCAAAGAAAATCGATTCGTATATATTTATCTATTAAATTTTTATAAAGATTGCTATTGATGCTGTTTTATCTACTCTGAATAATTATTTTTATTTTTGAAGAATAAATCCCCCACTCTTTTTAGATTTAAACTTCAATTTTTCAATTTAAGGGTTTATTTTTTTCAGAGAATAACCCCGGTCTTGTATTTGTTGTCACTTTTATGAAATTTGTCTTCGTTACAGTATTGCTACCTGCCACATTGGTCACTGTAAGTGTAACCTTATAGTTTCCTTCCTGTAAATACTGATGTTTTGGACTCTGTTCTGATGAAGATGCTCCGTCTCCAAAACTCCATTTCCATGAAGTCGGTATTCCTGTGCTTTTGTCAGTAAAGGCAACCATTAATGGTGCTTTTCCTGAGGTAGGTTTCGCAGAAAATGAAGCAACTGGTTTTGTTACTGCTTTTATATAATCTGCTTTTGTTACCGTGTTACTGCCTTTACCATTTGTTGCTGTAAGTTTAACAGTATAACTCCCTACTTTGGAATACTTATGCGTTGGATTCTGCTGGGTTGAAGATGTCCCGTCTCCAAAACTCCATTTCCATGAAGTTGGCGATCCTGTGCTCTTGTCAGTAAACTTGACTGTCAATGGGGCTTTTCCTGAAGTTGGAGATGCAGAAAATTCAGCAACCGGGGAGGTTGAAGTGGTAAAACTAAAGTCATCAATGACATAGTAATTGGCAGCACCATTAATGACTATACTTGAGATTCCTGACTTATTGCTTATATTAAGATTATACATTATTGGGCCGTGGTTATAACCATCAGTGTCTGGGATGCCGGTTTTAGTCTCTATTAATATACCATTTGCGTCATATGCATCAAGATATAAGTTGTCTTTTGACCAGTAATAAACTTCAACGTCAGAAACCGGATTGGTAAAATTGGCCTGAATTCTACCATCAGTAAAACTACCTGCAACATTTATTCCTGATCGTGGTGGATATCCTCCAACGTTTAAACTCTGACCAGCTGTTAAAATTTGTGGATCCCCTGAAAAAATCACACCTAGGTCTATGTACTGATCGGAAATGACCGTCCACTCTGATAAATTTTCAAAATCAATTGTAGCAATGTCAGAGAAGAATATTGGATCCGATGAAAACTTCACACCTTGATCTTCGTGCTGATTACTAGCAAGTTCACTAGATAATAATGCCGCAGAATCACTTGCAGTATCTGTAGATGCCATAACCGGAAGAACTGATACTAACAAGAGAACGAAACCTGTTAGTAAAACCAATATTGGCGAATTTTTATTCATATTATACCCCTAAATATTATATGTTGTAATTTTTATTCTTATGAAGTTTTTGTGATAAACATAAATTTGCTTTATTTGTAATTCAGTTAAGTAATTTGTTAACCTAAAATGGCTATTCAAATCAACAGGAAACATCGATTTCCAAAGTTTGGGTTTACATAAATCACTACAAAAATAACCACATTATTTACATTTTATATATTGGAAAATCGATGTATTCTGTTTTCACCGAATACAGAAGAAAGCACGTTTTATTCTTATCCCCGTTTTTGCAGTACATTATAACATATAAATATATAACATTTTGTAAATATATATTCAATATCTAAATATGTTTAATATGTTATATGGTCGTTCATAAATATTTATATAAAAGGTTCCGTTGCAAAAACTTCTGAATGAGCATTTAAATCGGTTCTGTTGCAAAAATAATATTTCCTCAGTTTGATATTATTATAATTCTTATCTTTATGTGTCGTTTTCGCTTGAATGAAAATGTTTAACTTTCCGAATTGTGATAGTTTTTAATGATTTTGTGAAAAAGCCAGATTTTTTGCACCACGACCGGAAATATCATATTTAATTTGTTAATCAACATCATACTTAATTTGTCAATCAACATAATGGAATTATTTAAATAATTACTATAAGAATTTGTAGCTGCTATAATTCGTTGTTGGATTACTTTGTTGGTTTGTCTACTCATCTCACAACATATCTTTAAGGGATCTAAAAAAATGAAAATATCTTCCGCTATTATTCTATTTATTTTACTGTTACCTGAAATAGCTGGAGCAGCAAACCAAAATGATATTAACCAAGAGCTTCAGCAGGGAGGTAGAATTCACCTTCCTGCTGGAACTTATATTTTGACAGACTCAATAATTCTTCAATCTAACACCATTCTAGAAGGTGAACCTGGAACTGTAATCACAATTCCAGATCACGCTGGGTGGCCTGCATGGAAACCATTAATTTCAGGAAATCGTGTTCAAAACGTCACAATTCGAAATTTAGAAATTAATGCAAACAGCAACGGCAATTCAGAAACTCCTCATGGTGCAGGATTTTATAACTGCATCTATATGATCGATTGCGATAATATACAGGTTTATAACTGCACTTTTCACGATAGTTTGGGAGATGGCCTGAGAACCAAAAGATGTGAAAACATTAAATTTTATAATAATCTTGTTTACAGACTCGGGCATGAAGGCTTCTATGGTATTGATAGTCAATATATTGAATGCTTCAGTAATCGAATAACTACAAGAACAAACAGTGGCCTCAGGATCTGGAACTCTGCAAATGTCAGATTCCATGACAATGTTATAGATGCGCAATTGGATGCCGGTGGTGGTGATCCTGGCATCCAGATAGAAGATTCAAAAGGTACTGTAAGTAATGTGGAGATCTATAATAATGTCCTTAATAGAACGTGGGGAAAAGGTATTTGGTTAACTGCCTATGATGCCGGAGTCTCAAACATTCAGAAGGTTCAGATTCACCACAATTTGTTCTATGAAACAGGGCAGAGTTATAATATTCCATCTACAGGAGGCATAGTTAATGATGGATTCCAGGGCACTCAGATTTATAACAATATTTTTGATGGGGTGAAAAATAATGCTTTTAGAAATCAAGCCGGAGGACAAGGTACAATAATAAAAGATAATGTTTTTACAAATACAGCTCAACATACTGCAATTTCTCAGACGGGAACAGGGTATGCGATTGCTGATCTTGTAGGAGCAAACCTTTCTGTAGCTAACAATTGTTTTTACAATAATGAAAAGGGGGATGTATATCAAACAAGTTTTTCTAATTCCGATTTTAGAGATCCTAAAACTAATCAGACTTCTTCAGGTTGGACCTGGACAGGCTCAACATGGACATGTAATTACGTAAAACCAATGGGATTAGGCTCTGTTCCACTTACTACAACCATTAGGTTACAACTAATGGCAATAATATACAGCATATTGTATTGTACAACATTTGTACACCATTTTTAAATTTTTTTAAACTTAACGCAGTATAAAGTATGTGATATTACTAATAAGTATGTGATACTACTAATTTTGCAGCACTAAAGTCATTTAAAATTACTTCTTATACGATTTCTTATAATAAAGTCCTTTAAGATACGATTTCTTATAAAAACGTGCTCGGTATAGACTCCACGATATTTTCTGAAACACAATATTTTTCCTGTAAAACTATTGAATTATCTGGCTGCCTGGAAACTTGCCGTTTTCAAGTTAGATAATCATTATCTCGTTTCATATCTTATTACAGTTTATCACATTAGAAACATAATTTATTTATTACATTAGCTAAATATATCAAATGAGGTCAATCAATGATAGGCTCAAGTGAAATTATAATGATCTTTGGAGTAATCATACTTTGGATTCCTATAATTGTACTAGCTTTTCTGTCAATTAAATATCTCATTAACCGAAGCAAGACACACGTGTGTGAAGGAAAGTCTGCACTGGATACAGCAAAAGAAAGATATGCTAAAGGTGAAATTACAAAAGAGGAATTTGAAGAGATAAAAAATACTCTGATTTCAAAGTAGTAACCTTAAAAGTCTTTTATCTTTTGCGTTTGACTGGGGAGCGATTGTTAGATGAAGTTACTTTAGGTATGATCTTACTGCAATTGAGAATATCTCCTGGGAAGGGTTGTATCCTTTTTCTTTATGTTCAAATTTTTTGTCATACTCTTCTGCATCATTTTCATTAATTTCTAATACTGGACTATATTTATACTTCCAGTTGTGCCCTTTAACAACTCCTTCTTTTAATTCTAAAGCAAGCATGCTGTAAGGGTATTCACCATTCATATCGCTAATATTGAAATCTTTGCTGCTTTTAAAACCGTGCTTGCAATAGTTACAGGGGTCACCGAATATAACAATTACATTTATTCCATCGTTTTTAGCAATATCAATTGTGTGGCGAATTAACGCACTGCCTACGCCTTTCCGCTGATATTTTGGTAATACACTTATGGGGCCAAAACTAGCAATTTCTATCTTAATTCCATCTTCCGAATACAACCAGGCTTTGGTGTACATAATGTTACCAATTATTTCGCCATTATATTCTGCAACAAAATCAAGTTTCTTAATAAAATCAGGATAATTTCTCATAATATGTACTAAATAATGTTCGTTACAGCCAGGTACATAGAGATTCCAAAATGCTTCTCTTGTTAAGTTTTCTACTTGATTAAAGTCCTCTACTTTTTCATTGCGAATTATAAAATCCATGATTAATTCCTTTTTACTTTTTATTCAGTATAAGTGTCTGATTAGTATTAATTACAGCAGTTCAATGATTTTAAATATTATTATATTGGGCGTATATCGTTTAAATGCAGTGGTTTTTGCCTAAGATTACTGCATTTTTCCTTTTGTCTCAATAAATAGCCTTCAATTATAACTCTATTCGAGAAAAAATACATGATTTTATGAAAACAACTGTATACTAAGTAATATAACTCCTGTGCAGCTACACATGATGACCAGATCACATAGCTTAATGAAGTTACATAGAAACAGGCTGTTTATATCAGAGCTTATTCAAGAAAACGGAAAGTTAAATACAAAGATTTTGCCTGAGACAACTGAGAAAAAACCACAATGGAAATTTTGGAAAACATAGGATAACTAATGGATTAGTTTAAGCAATCCACATTTTCATTTTTTACATAAGCCCCACATATATTTACATACGGACATGTCGGTTGATCTTCTTTTTCGAACCATTCTCTAGATAGACATCTTCCACTGTTAAAATCTATTGCTTCATATGGTGACACAAGTCTCAGATAAGCACGACCGTTAAAAATTCCACATACTTGTGTGGTTTCTTCATCTTTCAAGGTTTGGTTTAATGCATAATAAACAGACCCAAGAAACAGATTTACTTTTACTTCGTAATCAGAAAGCGTTTTAAATATATCCTCAGCTACAAGTATATTCCCTTCTTTATCTGCAAGACTACGATGGAAATAAGATATTTTTGGTTCAAGCTCTCCTTTTTTTCTTCTTTCAAGGTCACTGCAATATCCAATACTCGAATGATTTATTGCATCTCTGATGTTTTTCAATTTTGGGGACCAATCATTGTGTCCATCTGCTAATGCTTTTCTTATTTCAATTGGCACTCTTTCATCCATATGGACTAACTTTTTAACTTGGTTCCCACTAAGTTTTCCGACAGCGGCATATTTAAACAGTCTTGAAGTTGAGTCCGAGGGTACACATCGATAATTCCCATATACAGCTGCAATAACAGTCCGAGTACAATCCACCGAAGAATAAAGTTCACAAAACATACTATCAACAATAGCTGCTAATTCTTTATAACAAATAGCAGTGGAGTATCCTTTTTTAATCAACTCTTCATAATCTTTATCCAAGCCATGGACTAATCTTTTAGAAAGATTCATTAAAGTAATATACCGATCAAAATGCTCATATGTACCAGAAATAGCTGACTCCACGTCTTGGCTAAATGAATATGTTGAGCTATGAAAAAGCTTAAACTTCCAAATTTGTCCCCACAAATGAGGAACAAAACTAATGGGCGGTTTTAAACCAATTAAGTCATCTTTTTTATTCTCTTCTACCATAAACTTACATATAACATTTTTTTATTTATGTATATTGATTTTTATCAGCGGACAGATAAAGTAGATGAAGGAAACTTACATAGTCAAAATAAAATGAAAAATGAAAACCGTTTAATTTTTTCAATTTTGTTGCTTGTATGCTTTTCTAGACTCAGTTATTCTGCAACATATAAGATACAACACTTATGGCCGATTACCACCCAGTTAAATGTCTAAAACGAGAAAATAAGCACAAAAGCGAAGCGTTTCTAAACTGGGAAAATATGGGTGAGCTTCTTATAACCAAATACAGGGGCTTAGAATCAGCCGTCTTTTACTCTCAAGTTAAGCCAGGATATACTCATGGATGTTTTGAAATCTTAGACGGTTTTTTCCTTTTTTACATGTATGTTCTTTTATGTTCGGTTTACACTTTTTTTAGCAGTTCTCTTGCTACACATTTTCCTGCATACAGCAATATAATTAAGCATGTCATAAAGAATCGGTGGTCTGGTCCTGGGAATGATATAAGTGGAAATGATATCGTGAGAACAATAAGTCCTAATGCAAACCACATAATTACTTTAGTTATCCAGTTTGATGAATCATTAGAATAAGCGCGTGTTATTTTATAGCATGTCCACGTTCCTAGAAGAATAGATACCATAAAGGAAAATGCGGCTAGAAATAATATTGCTTTTATTAATGAACCGTTGTCAAATAATGTATCATTTTCATATTCATTAAAATTGATTGTTTCGATCGCATATACTAAGAGCCATAGTAGTAATGCAGAGAACCCGATAATTTGGATTATTCTATCTTTTGTAGAATATATAGATGGTTCGATTTTATTATAAGTCCGAAGACTTTCAGTACCCAATCAATCACCTTTCTCAAAACTTAACGATTAACCTTAGGCACGTCTTCCTAAATTTATCTTTCTATTTTCAAATAATTTTTTACTGAAGCTTTTCTGTACTCGATCATTTTTTACTCATGGATGTTTTGAAATCTTGGACGGCTTTTTCCTTTTTACATGCATGTCCTTTCGTGTTCGGTTTCCATTTTTATTAACAGTTTATCTCTTATGTATTTTACTGCAAACAGCAACACAATTGAGCATATGTCAAAGAGTCGGTTGGATTCTGGGAATAATATAAGTGGAATTGGCATCATGAGAACAAGTAATCCTAATGTAAACCACTTAACTAGTTTGATTATCCAGTTTGAAAGATTATCAGAATATGTGTTTTTTGTTTTGTAGTGTATCCATGTTCCTAGAAGAATAGAAATCATAAAGGAAAATGCGGCTAGAAATAACAGTGCTTTTATTAATGAACCGACATCAAGTAATGAACCGTCGGCATATTCGTTAAAATCGATTGCTTTGATTTCATATATTACAATCCAGATTAATAATGCAGAGAACCCGATAATTTGGATTATTCTGCCTTTTATAGAATATATAGATGGTTCGATTTTATTATAAGTCCGAAGACTTCCAGTACTCAATCAATCACCTTTCTCAAAACTTAACGATTAACCTTAGCACGTCTTCCTAAATTTATCTTTCTATTTTTAAACAAATTTTTACTGAAGCTCTTCTGAACTCGATAATTCCATAGATAAGAGGAATATGTAATTTTTCACCAATTACCACCCAGTTAAATGTCTAAAACGAGAAAATAAGCACAAAAGCGAAGCGTTTCTGAACTGGATGGAATTATGGGGGAGCTTCTTATTATTAAATACAGGGCTTAGAATCAGCCGTCTTTTACTCTCAAGTTAAGCCAGGATTTACTCACAGCTTTTTTGAGATCTTTTCCATTACGTATTTTCCTAAATACGTCAATGCAATTAAGTATATACCAAAGAACCGGTCGGATTCTGGAAAAAATATAAGTGGAATTGGCATCATAAGAAAAAATATTCCTAATGCAACCCATTTAACTGAATTAATTATCCATTTTGACTGGTCATTAGAATAAGAATTTATTTTATAATACGCCCATATTCCTAGAAGAATAGATACCATAAAGGAAAACGTGGCTAAATATAATATTAATTTTATTGAATCGTCTTCGTATTGGTTAAAATTGATCGTTTGGATCGCGTATACTACTAGCCATAGTAGTAATGCAGAGAACCCGATAATTTGGATTATTCTATCTTTTGTAGAAAATGAAGATGGTTCAATTTTATTATAAGTCCGAAGACTTTCAGTACCCAATTAATCACCTTTCTCAAAAATTAACGATTAACCTTAGGCACGTCTTCCTAAATTTATCTTTCTATTTTCAAACAAATTTTTACTGAAACTTTTCTGAACTGGGTAGGGGAAATATAGGCGAGCTTCTTATAATCAAATACAGGGGCTTAGAATCAGCCGTCATTTACTCTCAAGTTAAGCCAGGATTCATTCACGGATATTTTGAAATCTTAGATGGTTTTTTCCTTTTTTTACATTTATGTTATTTCGTGTTCAATTACCATTTTTTAACATTTCTTCTCTTACGTATTTTCCTGCATACGTCAATGCAATTAAGTATGTCGTAAAGAATCTGTTGGATTCTGGGACTAATATATATAGAATTGACAGCATGAAAACAAAAAGTCCGAATGTAAACCACTTAACTAATTTAATTGCCCAATTTGATGGATCATTGGCATAAACGCGTTTTATTTTATAGTATGTCCACATTCCTAGAAGGATAGACATCGTAAAGGAAAATGTGGCTAGAAATAATAGTGCTTTTATTAATGAACCGTCGTTAAGTAAATAACCGTCTTCGTATTGGTTAAAATTGATTGCTTGGGCCGTGTATACTACTAGCCATAGTAGTAGTGCAGAGAACCCGATAATTTGGATTATTCTATCTTTTGTAGAAAATGAAGATGGTTCAATTTTATTATAAGTCCGAAGACTTTCAGTACCCAATTAATCACCTTTCTCAACACTTAACGATTAACCTTAGGCATGTCTTCCTAAATTTATCTTTTTATTTACACATGCTAACTTTCGCTCTGGTGGTTTGCTCACTTTGATAAAAAACCTGCTTTGTTTGCTAAAATCTGCTTAAATTTGCTATCCAAGGACAGCCAAAAAACCACTTTTCAGCTTAGGTAATTACAAGAGTTAATTAAAATCGACTACTATTCGTTTAACTATTGGAAATGTAATTTTAAATTACAGTAGTTGATGTACTTTATTTTGTACTTCATGTGCGTTAGTCTGCACTCAACAGAGCTTGACCGGATAAATCGAAAGAAGTAGAGCCATTTTCCAAGTCTATGTATCTATTAATTCAACTTATCTTGTTCTTCTCTATATTTCTATCACCTTTGAAACATTCTTACATAAAAATTAATTTTGTAAGCTCTTACGCACCTGCTTCTCCATCACCGTAACCTTTATGTAAGGAATAACGCAATCTAACTTGTCTTAAACTCAGTAACGTTTACTTGAGTAGCTTGCTAGTTTGCTTGCGTGGTTCATTAGTTTACTTGAGTAGCTCATCATTTTGCCTGAGTAACTCCTTCATCTTTACCTGATATCCCGATGGTGATCCCATGCATATAATGGAAGGCTTTTTACCCACACCCTGGTGGCAGATCTGGTTTGCAGTATCCATTCCAGTGATACTGTTCGGAATTCATAAGTTGAATAGACTGGTAAATGAAAAACGTGAGATTTTACCTCTACTGGCTGTTGCAGGTGCGTTTATTTTCGTGCTGTCCTCCCTGAAATTACCTTCTATAAACGGAAGCTGCTCGCACCCCACAGGAACCGGGATTGCAGCAATCATGTTCGGGCCGGCAATCTCTGCAGTGCTTGGGATAATTGTTCTTATCTACCAGGCACTTTTCCTTGCGCATGGGGGACTTATGCCTCTTGGAGCAAATGTTTTCTCAATGGGAATAGCAGGGCCTGTGGTTGCATATCTGATATACAAGGCGGGAATGAAAGCGAATCTTAACTTCTACGCCGTGGTTTTCCTTGCTACAGCCTTTGGGGATTGGGCAACCTATGTAACTACCTCTGTACAACTTGCTCTTGCATACCCTGCTGGAGATGTGCTTACCCTTGCAGGTTTTATGAGTTCATTCGGCAAATTTGCTGCAATCTTTGCAGTGACTCAGGTGCCCCTTGCAATCATGGAAGGTGCTGTCAGTGCCCTGCTCTTTAAATACGTCGTAAACGTCAAGAGCGATATTCTTGTGGAAATGAAAGTCATTGAAGACAAAGTTGTGAAAAAGCTGAAGGGGATTTCCGCATGAGCAGGAAACTGGAACTTATTGTACTTGCAATTCTCCTGATCTTTGCAGCTCAGTTCATCTACATGTCTTCAACTACTGACGCTGAGTACGGAGGAGCTGACGGAGAAGCTGAAAAAGTAATAAATGATATTACTGGCGGGACCTACGAACCAGCTGCAAAACCTTTCTGGGAACCACCAAGCGGAGAAATTGAAAGCTTGCTTTTCGGCCTTCAAGCAGCCATTGGGGCAGGAGTTCTCGGATACTTCTTTGGCTATTACAGGGCCAAGAAAAACTATGAAAACAAGCTTGGGTACAAAGAAAATGGTAAATCCGAGGGTGACAGGCACTCTTTATAATTTCTTCTTCCGCCATGTTTGTTTCCTCCTTTAAAGGGAGGAAAGTTTTTATCTTTTGCCTTTTATTTTTAACATTCATTTTTAGTCTTATCCACCATCCTTGGGGTTCCCTATGACCAACATTCTTGATGATTATGCCCTTATGAGCCCTCTCAGGCAACAAAATAACTGGTTGAAACTGGCAATAGTTCTTTTCGGGCTGCTTGTCGGAATCTCTTCCACATCCCCAGTCCCTTCTCTTTTCATAGCTCTCTGTATGAGCTTTACAACAATTGCTCTCGGGAAGGCTCCCTTAAAATTATACCTGAAACTTTTGCTCGCACCGGTAGGTTTTGCAGTCGTAGGTATCCTTATAATTGCCTTCTTCTCAGGTTCGGGGCAGGAATTGCTCTCCTTTAAATTTCTAGGGTATCCTCTATCAGTAAGGAAAGACGGGCTTGAGCTTGCCCTGCTAGTACTTGCAAGATCAATAAGCGGGATGTGCTGCCTTTACTTCCTGGCGCTGACAACACCAATGATCGAACTTTTTGCATTGCTTAAAGCTTCCAGGCTTCCTGAATCTTTTATAGAACTCTCCATGTTGATTTATCGATATATCTTCGTCTTTCTTGACATGGCTCTCTCCATCAGGTATGCTCAGACTGTAAGGCTAGGGTATTCAAGTTTCAGTCGGTCTCTCCATTCTCTGGGCATGCTTGGAAGTACGCTTTTTATCCGTTCCTGGGAACAGGGAGACAAGCTCTTCCTTGCTATGAATTCAAGATGTTATGATGGAAAAATGACGCTTTTCGAAGTGCACAGGCCTGTAGGAACTCCTGAATTACTTCTTACTTCAGCCTATTTTTTCCTGACTCTTGCACTTCTTTATCTAACAAAAAACGCATCTATTGTCTGAGGTAGAAGATTATGATTATCCTTGAGGCCAGGGGCCTTAAATATGCTTACCCTGACGGAACAGTGGCTGTTCAGGATCTGAATCTTGAAATTAAAAAAGGAAAAAAGATTTCTTTTGTAGGGCAGAACGGCTCAGGTAAATCTACACTTTTCCTGCTTCTAAACGGAACACTTAAACCAGCCGAGGGCGAAGTTCTTTTCCACGGCGTTCCATTCAAGTATGATTCAAAGTCGCTAAGGGATATCAGGAAATCCATAGGAATAGTTTTTCAGAATTCCGATGACCAGATTTTTGCTCCCACTGTATACCAGGATGTAGCCTTCGGGCCGGCAAATCTGGGCTACTCAAAAGAAAAGGTTGATGCCTGCGTTCAGCAGGCGCTTGAGTATGTGGGTCTCTCTCGTTTAAAAGATAAGCCGCCTCATCACCTAAGTGGAGGGCAGAAGAAACGCGTTGCAATTGCCGGGATTATGGCAATGGAACCAGAAGTGATCATCCTTGACGAACCTCTCTCTAATCTTGATCCTGTAGGCGCGGATGAAATTATAGAATTACTTAACGAATTTAATCACTTCGGAAGCACTATTATTATTTCAACGCATGATGTGGACCTGGCATATCGCTGGTCAGATTATGTATTCCTCCTATCAAACAGCAAAATCATAGGGCAGGGCACACCGTCAGATGTTTTCAAAGAGCCCGAACTCCTCAAAAAGGCCGGGCTCCGCCAGCCCACTACCCTTGAGATCTATCACGAGATCGAAAGGAGAGGGCTTGCATATGGTAGGAACTCCCCTAAAACCATACCTGAACTTGTCAATACCTTAAAACCTCTGGACCTTATGTGGGTTGATGTTCCTCCAAGAGTCCGGGAAGGAGACAGCCTGAACATTGGAGTTATGTATGGAGAATATGCGACCCAATCCCCTTATGAGGCTATTAACGCTACAGTTTTGCATATCCATCCTAATGGTAGGGCTATTGTTGAGTTAAAGCGCAAAGGGATCAAAGCTGGCGGAGTCCTGATTTACGATACTGATAATTATTCCCTATCAGAAATAAAACAAATTCTTAAGGAAGGAGAAATCGCCTTTGTTGGAGCAATGGGCAAGAAAAGTAAAACCCTAGCCGAGAAGGATGGAATCAGGCTGGATGTTTCCTCAGGGGTAATAGACAAATCTATCTTGATGGCGCTTTGTGGAAAACGCTGTCTTATCCTTACGGCTGGCGGTATGGTTGATCATGCCTCCAAAAGAATAAAGGAATATGTGGAAACAAGCGGTATAGAATTTACTGTTGGAGTGGTTAACAGGGAAGAAGGCTGTGCGTGGCTCGAGGAGACCGAGGGCAGCACTGAAATGCTAAAGATGTAATTTCTCCTCCTTCTTCTCTTCTCTCCTCTTTCTGGATTTTCTAGGTTTCAATAATTTCACTAATTTCACTATAACCACTTAAATATATTGTAATTGATGGATAATCTAAAAATTCATTTTAAAGTTCATTTCTTTTTACACCGGATAGTCAGGTTAAGGAATAGATTCATAATATCTTAGCTCCAACACTATTTACAAGAGCAAATAATCGGATCATTCGAAAGCCTGGAGTTTTCCAGTCCGAAAAAAATGATCTGTCCCTTGTGAATGCTCTATTTGAACGGGGAGGTTTGATAGTATGCATAAAATGAATAAACTATCTATAGATAATTTGTACATTCCATCCAAGCTGCTAATTATAATAGGCGCTCTTAACTGGGGTCTTGTAGGGCTCCTTAACTTTGACCTTGTAGCGGCTATATTTGGAAAGAAATCTTTTGTCTCGCGGCTAATCTACACTCTTGTGGGCCTGGCTGGAGTCTGCATGATAATGAAATACAAGGCACAATGTTTAGTTAAGCATGGGGGGCAGCCAAAGGGCGAGCGCAAATATAGCGGTAAGCAATACAGTTGGAGCGGGATTCAATAATATGGAAATTGCCTTTTCAATCGGATTTGCTTAGAATGTGTCTTAAAATGTGTCTTAAAATGTTATCTAAATAATATGTGCTTGCAACACCAAGTACATATTAATCTCTTTTTAATCTCTTTTACCTGTAAGTTTTTTAAATTAAGTTTAGCAAAATAAAGCTCTGGCTCCCATATTAAAGTATATTCGGAGTCTAATCTTAACTGGGTCTAAAACTAGCTTGTAATATCAGAGCTATCTGCTGGGTAGGTTTTCTTTCTAAAAAATATTGTTAGAGAAATGTTTTAAGAAAAAGCAATTCATTATAATAATATTATTGTATTATAATTAGTCTTCAAGTGGGGTATCACGGCTATTAGTTCCAACGATCTTTAAATTTTTTCAATTATATTTATTGAAAGGGCGCATAGCTGTGATCATTTTCCAAGGTTGAAAAGGAAACTTTAGAAAAGGGGGATAACATGAGCACTCAGAGCCAGGTGGAAAGCAGGTCTCGCAAAATAAAAGGTAAAGCCAGAAAGACTACAGGAAAGGCTTGGTATGCAGTAAGAAGTATCGTGAAGATCCAGGAGGATGGACCATGAAGGGTATCGCAAGTCTTCCAGAACATCATGTAAGGGGTATTGCGAAAACACCATCAGCTCGCTCAAAAGGTCTCGGAGATATTGGAGAAGCTCTTGAGGAGGCTGTAGGCGGTCTCGCTAGTAATTTACAGGGAGCCGTAAGCAATCTAACAGAAGAGACTACTGGGACTGGAGGTGGCCTAGGAGGAGTCATCACCAATACCCTTGTAGGCGAGCTTACCAAAAATACAGGGGGTCTTATAGATAAGCTCACAAAAAGTGCCGAAGGCTTTGTAGATGAGCTCACCAAGACCCTTACAGATAAGCTCATCAAAGCCCTTACGGATGAACTCACCAAAATTACAGGAGGCCTTACAGATGAGTTCACCAAAACTGTAGGAAGTTTTATAGATGAGCTTACCGACATAATTTTGGAGATCGCTTATGGAATCTCCAAGATATTGGAAAACTTACTGAAAAGGCTAGGTGTGGTCTCATAAACAATCTGTTGGCGTGCCAGAAATCGTACCGAGAAGTCTAAAGCTATTTTACTCAAATGGGAAAAATCTCTATTTTAAGAGAACTGTAAAAACTTTACTTTTTTATAGCTGTGTATAGTAACTAGAAAAAAGAAAAGGGAGGTAAGCCTTTGGAAATTGATTTCTCTCAAAGCTATGTTATGAGAGTAAGTATGTCCTAAACGGATTGCGTAACTGAATTCTTGTTATATCTCATAGTAAATTTGGCTCTGTAGAAAACCTATCTAAATCAGCTACAATAGGCTGAAAACAAGGAAGTAAAAACAGGTTAAGCTATTCAGTTCAAATTAATGAAAATTCTTTATTTCAGAGGACTTCTACAGAACCGTAAATTTCCCTTAACATGAGTGCGTCTTCTTCTAGGACAGGGCTTTCAAGTATCACTCTTCCTCTGATTTTAAATTCTTTTAAGGCTTTCATAAGTTCGGGGTAATTGAGATCTGATTCTTTCAGGTTAAGATGCCGCTTTTCCCCATTCATGCCGTATTCTACTCCTGCGATATGCATGTGCATATTCAAAAGACCTTCCTTTCCAAGGCTTTCCTCGACCATGGAGAGAATTTCTGTAAACTCAGAATAAGAATTTTCCTTCCCTTCTCTTGCATGCAGATGGCAAAAATCAAGGCAGGGCAGGACTCTTTCGATTTCCGCGCTTAGCGCAAGCACTTCTTCAAGCGTTCCAAACTGCGTACGTTTGCCCATAGTTTCAGGGCGCAGGATTGCAGGGATTCCTTCGTTTCGGAGTTGCCCAGCAAGCTCTGAAAGAGCTTTTGACACATTCTCAAAAGTATGTTTTTTGCTGCTTTTCTGATAAAATCCTGCATGAAGTACGACTGATTCGGCTCCGCAGAGGCTGCCTATTCTTGCGGCCTGGTAAATTCTTTCTATGCTCGCTTTTAATTTATCTTCTTCATAAGAATTTAGGTTGATATAATACGGGGCATGGACACTTAGGGCTACTTCTTCTTTCTTTGCAGTTTCCAGGACGTTTTTCGCCCCTTTTTCACTCATGCGCACTCCCTGGACAAACTCAAGCTCCATACAGTCAAGACCAAGTTCTCTTATCCGTTTGATTCCTGAAACACTGCTTGTTCCTTTTGTACTTCTCGGGATTCCTCCGGTTCCGAAAAGCAGGTGTTTTGAGGGCATTTTTAAGTATCCTTTCAGAAAATTCCCACGAAATCCTTTAGCTGCTTTGCCTTCTCAGGAGACAGCTTTTCGTCAATTACTGCAACCAGCTCTTCAAGGTCTTCCTCTACCAGAGATTGGACATCCTCCTTTCCTTCCAGGGCAAGCCCTACAAGGTAATCAAGTTCCTCAGGGTTCAGCCTCTCTAGCCTTTTCCTGAAGTCTTCAGGTGATTCGGCAAATTTGTGTGAAACCGGACGCAGGATAAAAGGAAACTGGTGACCTGCCTCCCTGGAGGTCAATCTTCCTCCGGCTTCAGGAGCAAGCTTGTTAAAAATCTCAATATCCTTCTGTGTAAACTCTCTGGGCATACTATCACTTTATGTTTCTATCCTAATTTATATCTATTTTAATATAAATGTAATTGAGTCTAACTCTTAGTGTTAGTTAAACTGTTTATTTCTAGTTAGACTGTGAAGTGCTCAATGCTTAATGTTCTCTTTCAGTCTGCCGTGCCTGTCAATTTCACCTTTTGCAATCCTTGTCGAGGAAATTGGGATTCCGTCTTCAGCCATTACATATTCAACGTATACGATTTCAAGGGGCTTCTTTCCTTTTTCTTCCCTGATTCTATTCATTTTAAGGGCGACTGGATACGTCTCAGGAGAGACAATTATATAATCGAAATTCTCTTCGAGAGCAGGGCCGTAGGGGTCATTCAGCTTTGTAATCTCATATTTGTCATCTGGAATTCCCATTTCTCTTATGTATTGCAGCAGCCAGTTTCTCCTTTTTTCATAATTATCAACGCTGTGGCTTTTACTTAGCATCTCGTCCGAGGTAAGCCCTATGTGGACTTTTCCATCCTTTGCTATCTCAAATGCTTTTTTAATCAGTTTGGCGTGGCCGTCATGAAAATATTGAAACGTACCGCCGACTGCGACCTTTGGCATGATGGGTGATAATCTACTAAGTAAAAAGAATTTTTGGTTTTTTCCGGTTTTTTAGATATTTTCACTTATTTTCTCTCTTTTTCCTCTTATTCTTCTCTTTTCCCTCTCTTTTCTCTCTTCCTTATTTTTTCTGGGCTTTTAAATGTGAGTGCCAGAAAAAGCTCTCTTATTTTTCCTCTATTTGTCAGGTTCCCCAACAATATAACCGTGATTTAGAGGCGCTTTAAAACACTTTCACCCCGCTTACTCTAGTTATTTATACATGCAAAACTATTGTGGAGCAACTGTTATGCACCTTATACAAACATGTGCATCTTAGGAGAATTGTAATGAGCGAAATAGCACTCGAAGAGCTGCCCGGAGTTGGCCCTGCAACAGCAGAAAAACTCAAAGAAGCCGGATTTAATACTGTTGAAGCGGTGGCTGTAGCCTCTCCTTCTGAACTTGCAACTACAGCTGAAATCGGAGAATCTACGGCTGCAAAAATCATCAATGCTGCAAGACAAGCTGCTGATATTGGAGGTTTTGAGACCGGAGACGTCGTGCTTGAAAGGCGGAAAATGGTAGGCAAGCTGACGACCGGTTGTACGGAATTTGATGAAATGATGGGCGGGGGCATAGAAACCCAGGCAATTACCGAACTGTACGGAGAGTTCGGTTCCGGGAAAACCCAGCTGGCCCACCAGCTTGCAGTTAATGTCCAGATGGACAGGGAGCACGGAGGGCTTAACGGTTCGGTTATTATCATAGACACTGAAAATACTTTCAGACCTGAAAGAATTGCCCAGATGGTAAAAGGGCTTTCCGAGAAATACGGCATGGAGCTTGACCCAGAAGAGTTCCTCCAGAATATCCATGTCGCAAGAGCATACAATTCCAATCACCAGATCCTTCTTGTGGATTCTGCAACAGATCTGGCAAACGAGCTCCGGGATATGGGAAAACCCGTTCGCTTGCTGATTGTTGACTCTCTTATGGCTCATTTCAGGGCTGAATATGTAGGAAGGGGAACCCTTGCCGACCGGCAGCAGAAACTTAATAAGCACATGCACGGCCTTCTCCGCTTCGGGGACTTATTTAATGCCTGCGTGGTTGTAACAAATCAGGTCATGGCAAAACCCGATGCCTTTTTCGGTGATCCCACAAGGCCTGTCGGAGGACACGTAGTCGGACACACAGCAACCTTCAGGCTTTACCTGCGGAAATCCAAAGGAGATAAAAGGATTATACGTCTTGTGGATTCTCCTAACCTGCCCGAAGGAGAAGCGGTTATCGCAGTTACTACAGCCGGACTCACAGACCAGTGAAAGTAAGAATCAAGCCGGGTAAGGAAACATTTTATCTATCCTTACCCAATCTTTTTTATGAGATTCAAAGCCATTGTTGCCGATATTGACGGTACAATCACCTGCGAGAAAAGGGAACTTCATCTGGGGGCCATGAAAAAAATCCGTTCTCTTAAAGTCCCGGTCGTGCTTGCCACAGGAAATACTCTGTGTTATGCAAGGACAGCCTCAAGGCTTATTGGCCTCGATGGTGCAGTAATTGCAGAAAACGGAGGGGCTATTACTATTCGCTTCGATTTGCAGGGCACTTTTGAGGAAAGCCTTGAGGAATGCGAGAAGGCCTATTCTTTTCTTTCTGAATATTTCAAGCTAACCAAACTTGATCCTTTATACCGAAAAACCGAGATTGCCCTCCGGAGAGATTTTGATCTCGAAAAAGCCAGAACTCTTCTCAAAACCCAGAATCTGGACGTCGAAATGGTTGATACTAAATATGCCATCCATATCAAGAGCACGAAAATCAATAAAGGGGTCGGCCTCATGAAACTTGCAAGCATAATGGGGTTGAAATCCGAAGATTTCGTAGCCATAGGAGATTCAGAAAACGACGTGGAGATGTTTGAAGTCTCAGGTTTTGGGATTGCCGTCGGAAACGGGGACGAAATTATAAAGGAAGCTGCGGATTATGTGACAGAAGCTTCATTTGGGGACGGGACCGTAGAAGCTCTTGAATTTCTCGAATCGAAAGGCTGGATTTAAAAAGCGTCGCTATTTCTACTTCCCCTGAAGCTCTCTGAGGATCCCCTCTGAAGCCCTCTATATCAATTTTTATATTTTAAACAACTCTTTCAGCCCTAGATCCCACTGAATCCATAATTCTTTCATGTTATTACTTTTCTTTAATAATTCAATAACAGTCGGATTGGGCTCTGTGAAGATTCCGGGATGGTCTTCTTCCCCAAGCTCTTTACTAACGGGCTTGGAAAGCTTTTCTTCGTATATGGAAAACTGAGCGTCACGGCCTGGCTTGTTACCTCTTGCATCTAACCGTATCCATTTATCCAGATCTTTTAAATATACTGCATTTAGACCATGCAAGAATTTTATGTTAACATCACGACTTGAGGAAAGTTTTTGATAACAGAATCCAGCTGGCACCCCGAAATATCTCAGAATGGCTGCAAACAGATGAGCTTTGGCACAGCAGATCCCGTGCCCGGCTTCCAGAACCTCTGATGCCTTGCAGGTAACCTCCTGTGTACCTATATCCCCTGAATGATGAACATCGTCCCTAACAAACTCGTAAATTTTCTTAATTAAGCTGATTTCATCATTGGTGCCTTCTTTTAATTCAAGGCATTTATCAACGATTAGCTTATGATCGTAGTCTATGACGTCGCTTTTCTTGAGGTAATCCTGAATATTATTACTTTCAGTGTGCATCTAATCTACCTATCAATAGCTACTTCAATAATTCTTCGATATAAATTTAAATCTTACAGGGAACTATTCTTTTATTTGTATAAATATATAAATAATCAAAATATCATTTCAAAAGGATTTACCAAACAAAAATAAACAGTATTGAAGGGCAAATTGTTTGATAAACGCTCTTTCAGGATTCTCTTTTCAGGATGCATTAACCGAATCAAGCTAAAGGAGATCCAAAAATTGAGAGTGGGGTAACGATATGTTAGAGGATGAAACTTTAGGGGATAAAAAGGTAGAGGATGAAGTCCAAACTATGCAAAGAAATGTCGAAAAAGATTTATTCTATGAACAATCCAAAATTCTGGATAGATATTATTCACTGATAACCCTGATAATTACAACATTTGGTTTCATTATTACGGCTCTTACTTTTTTTTTAGGCAGATTGACCCCTAACATCAGTGAAGCTCTCCGTTCTTATCATGTCTTTTTTTCTTTTTTGTGTTTATTTATGGCTTTTTTGATCTCAATAATTAATGTGCTGGCAATATTTCATCACAGAAAGCTAGTAAGAAGGGGTAATACGGTAGTATATAGAGAATCTGATGAATTGGTAAATAATAATTTGAGATTATATCTCGATATCTCAAGGCAAAAAAATTACTATGTAATTGCAGTTACTCTTATTGGACTTGCACTCACATCCCTCTTTAACCATTTTTCTCAGCATCGTGTTATAGCCATTGTGCTTACAGCCGGATTTGTTTTAATTGTATTGTTGATAATACGTAACTCTCGCAGGTATCTTTGCTAATTTACGGCAAAGACGGCTTGATGTAACATATTGGGAAATGGTAAGCAGATGAATTAAGAAAAAGAGAAGAATTTAAACTGCTGGAGCGAAATTGAATGCCAATCTCCATTATACTCTTTTTTTCTCTTTCTTATAACCCCTCCTTGATCAAATTGATCAATAAGCTCTTTTATCATCTTTCTCTTTTTGTTAAGATCCTGCCGAACGAAAAGAACATCTAAATCTGCGATCAAAAAGCTTACAGATCCGTTTCCAGATAGTAACGGAAATAAAAAAGAACTCATATGAACCAGAACTGTTACATACCGGCAGAGTTGGATACTATCGGGTATTTTATCAAATTGGGTCGTCCCTGGCCACTAACACAAACCATGTACTCATCAAATTCATGAGTATGTTTCTCCGAAACCTGCCCGAATAACAGGTTCAGAAAGCCATCTGGCTGCTGTTTACCCCTTCGTAAAAAAAGCCGTCAATATGCTCAGTATTTGCTCTTTACTGCTGATATGGTTCCTTTTGTTTTTCATAAATTCCGAAAAAATTTCATGTCTGAGCCTTCCAGATTAAAGTAATTTCCACCCTCAGCTTCCATCTTTTTTAACAAGTGAAGCAAAATGCTTTACCAGATAATCTTCTTCAACCCCAAAAATTACCTTGGGCATCCTTCGTTTTAGTTAAATTAGAAAAGACTATTTGGTTCTCGCCATGAGCGGTTCAAGAGGAAAAATAAAACTTAAAATTGTCCGCTTGAGAGAGTTAAAAAAGCAATTTTGCCCCTAATCCAGCCCTCTTGAGCGAATGAAGTGAGCGAAAAAGGCCCCGTCCTCCCGAAACGGAACTCGGGAGCCACAACTCAACTCTTAAAGAGGGGCCGTCCTCCCAAGAAGGGATTCGGGCGAAACGGAACCGAGAAACCGACTCGGGCTATTTAGTTTAGCTTTGCTTTCATTTTGTCTATTATTATATAGTCTTTAATGGCACTTACGGAATCGAAAGGAATGAGGATAAAGTTATCCGCTCTCCTGTACCTGGAAGTATCTAAATTGACATTCGGGGCGACCACCATGTCAATAATATTTCCCCCTTTAATCTCGACTACAACGTTGCTCAACGTTCCGATCTCTGTTCCGTCGGTAGCCATTACCTGCTTATTAAAGAGGTTCCTTGCAAATTCCTTCGACATTTTTATCATATCTCCGTTCGCAGTGTATTATCGGTTTGGGTAAAGCTGGCTTTTAACTTTGAATATTTTATTTCATTTGAAACCAGGTTCTTTAAAACTTTTTCCTTTTAAAACTACTCACCTAAAGAGTTACTGGCTTAAATTCTTACCTGTTATTTTTACCAGTAACCCTTGCATGTAATTGCCTGTAATCTTTACCTGTAACCGATATAGCCAGCTGTTTCTGTGAGTCTTTGACCTCCTTTGAACTGTGCCTCGATCTTTTCGTAGAACTGAGCGATATTCTCCGTAATTGTGGGTTTTACCTTCTTCAGAGCTTCCCTGAAGTGTCTCATTTCTACATATTCTGTATCGAAGTTCTCCCTTAGAGCAATCATTACGGCTTCCCTGCACACAGACTCGATATCGGCACCAACGTAACCCTCAGTTACATCGGCAAGGTTTTCAAGGTCCACATCTTCAGCAAGGGGCGTATCCTTTGTATGGATCCTGAAGATTTTGAGCCTGCCTTTCCGGTCAGGAGAGCCTATGTAGACCAACCTGTCAAAACGGCCCGGGCGCAGGATTGCTGGGTCCAGCAGGTTAGGTCGATTGGTTGCGGCAATGACCACCACATCTCTAAGGGACTCAAGCCCATCCATCTCGGTCAGGAGCTGGTTAAGCACTCTCTCTGAAGTGCGGCTGTCCGTGGACTCCATCCCTGGCATAGAAGCAACCGAGTCGATCTCGTCAAAGAAAATCACACAGGGTGCGACCTGACGGGCTTTTCTGAAGGTTTCGCGGATAGCTTTTTCCGATTCTCCAAGCCACTTCGAGAACATCTCAGGCCCTTTGACACTAATGAAGTTCGCATTTGACTCCTTGGAAACGGCCTGGGCTATCAGAGTCTTTCCAGTTCCTGGCGGGCCGTAAAGCAGGATTCCTCTTGGAGCCTTTATGCCCATCCGAGCGAACTTTTCCGGATTTTTAATGGGCCATTCCACAGCCTCAATAATGGACTGCTTTGCTTCCTCGAGCCCTCCAACATCATCCCAGCCAACTGTGGGCATTTCCACATAAATTTCTCTAAGAGCCGAGGGCTCAGCCTCCATCAGGGCGTCTTCAAAGTTTTTCTTGGTTACTACGATTTTTTCCAGCCTTTCAGGCGGAATTGCTTCATTTTCCAGGTCAAGGTCAGGCAGATTTTCCCTAAGGCAGCGCATGGCAGCTTCCTGCACAAGAGCCAGCAGATCAGCACCTACAAAACCCTGCGTCCTTTCAGCTAGATACATCAAGTATTTATCTGTCTTTTCTTTCCTTTCCCTCTCAAGGGCAGCTTCATCAAGTTCGGTTTCGACTTTTCCGCTCTCCTCGTTTTCTCCATTTCTTTCTATAGGCATGCCTCTTGTATGAATCTGCAGGATCTCGTACCTATCCTTAGTATCAGGCACGCCGATATGGATTTCTCTGTCAAAGCGGCCTGGTCTCCGGAGTGCGGGGTCGATTGCATCAACACGGTTTGTGGCTCCTATAACCACAACCTGTCCTCTCTCTACCATCCCATCGAGCAGGGTCAAGAGCTGGGCGACCACACGCCTTTCCACTTCCCCAGTTACGTTTTCCCTTTTTGGAGCAATGGAATCTATTTCGTCAATGAAAATGACCGATGGCGCGTCCTGAGTTGCTTCTTCGAAGATCTTCCTGAGCCTTTCTTCACTTTCTCCATAGAATTTACCTACGATCTCAGGGCCGGCAATGTAATGGAAACTTGCTCCGGATTCATTGGCTACGGCTTTTGCAATTAGGGTTTTTCCGGTTCCGGGTGGACCATAGAGAATGACTCCTTTAGGAGGCTCAATATTCAGGTGACCGAAAAGTTCGGGATGCTTCATTGGCAGCTCTATCATTTCCCGGACACGCATAATCTCATCCCCGAGGCCTCCTATGTCTTCATAGGTGGTTACGCCCCGGGTTGCTTTTTCGTATCCCTGTACCGGCTTTTTGCGAAGTTCGATAAGCGTTGCTTCCGTAATAAGGACAATTGTGTTTGAAGGATCAGTCTCAACAGCAACCAGGGGAATTACCTGGCTTGTAGTAAGGGATTCTGTCATTGGCTGAGACATCGAATTTATTATCGGAATGATGTCCCCCCTGAAAACCGGCCTTTTGAGAATGTGCCGCTTTATGATTTCATTTGCGTGTTCCCCAAACTGAAGTTCAGGTCCCCCCTGTGTCATGCTTTCCGGAAGCGCCAGGATAAGCTTTTTTGCTTCAGGGGCTTCAACCTTTTTGATCGTTACCTTTTCTCCTATGGAAACGCCTGCATTTTGCCGGATGAAGTTGTCAATTCTCACGAGCCCCTGGTCCCAGTCCTGCCTGTCCGCCCTCCAAACCTTTGCCGTGGTCTTTTTCTTACCCCTTATTTCCACGATGTCGCCTGGCGAGAGCTGAAGTTTCAGCAAAGTTGTAGGATCAAGTCGGATAATTCCTCTTCCAAGGTCGATAGGATATGCCTTTTCAACCTTCAACTGTATTTCTTCCATAGATCATCCCGAAAATAGTTGTCTTTTTGATTGTAACTTTTATTTAATAATCGCGTAAAATGAAACTGATACCGGAATTTTAATCTTTTTCCGGCTGTACATTATGGAACTACCTGTTTCCTATATTGGATGTCTTTTTATTTCAATGCCTTTGATCTGAGAGATTTTTTATCCCGGAGGGTTTATAATGGAACATACTATACCTTGAGTTTTCGGTTTAGTCCTCCTATCCGCAAAAACCCCCTTTAGTCTGTACCCTGTCCGGATAATAATTTGTATTTGTCTGTTAGAGGTACATTTGATAATCAGTTATTTATAGTATACCCGGGATATAATGCTCCCTATGTATTCCATTTATTAAATAAGTTTACCCTATCTCTTTTTTTTCTGAGGTTTTATATGCCTGGAACTTCTGTGTATAAAATTGTTTAACACTCAAAGTAGTCATTTAATTTTAAATTAATCATTTAAACTTGAATAGCCGTTTAAATCTGGCTTCTTTAGAGCGTACTACCATCAGGATCTTGAACCATCAGGATCTTGAATTCTCAGGATTTTAATGTCATTTTTAACTATACTCCTGACGAACACCCAGGAATTGACAGCATGAACCTTGAAATCGCGCAGAACAAGATTATTGATTTTATCCGGAATGAAACCCGTAAAGCAGGTGTAGACGGAGCTGTTATAGGCATCAGTGGCGGAATAGACTCAGCCCTTGCCGCAACGCTTACCGTAAAAGCTCTGGGAAAAGATAAAGTGCTAGGAATCCACATGCCTGAATTCGGCCTTACCCCTGCTGAAGACAGCAGAGATGCAAAAATCCTTGCAGACTGGCTGGGAATCGAGTTTAAAACTGTTGATATTTCCGGAATTATTTCAGCCTTCATGGCTGTAGTCCCTGATAGTGAATCTGCAGACCGACTATGTAAGGGCAACCTGAAAGCAAGAACCAGAATGTCCCTCCTTTACTTCCATGCAAACCACATGAACCGTATGGTCATGGGAACTGGAAATAAAACCGAGATTCTTCTTGGTTATTTCACGAAATACGGAGATGGAGGCGTTGATCTCGAACCCATAGGCGGACTTTATAAAACCGAGGTCTGGGAGCTCTCTCGCAGGCTGGGAATCCCTGACCCTCTTATCACGAAAAAACCTTCAGCTGGGCTCTGGGCAGGCCAGACCGACGAAGCCGATCTAGGGATTTCCTACATAAAAGTGGATGAGGTGCTCAAAAAGCTTGAGATGAATGAAACTCCTGAAACCATTCTGAATGCACTCGAGATTTCCGCAGAGCAGTTGAACTCGGTCATGAAACGTATAGAGAGAAGCGAGCATAAAAGAAATACTCCTCCTGTGCCCTCCAATTAAGTTTCCTGAGTTACCTCGGGAGGACGATACCTTTTTTTTAAAAGGCCTGATTTCTGTGACTCGAACTTCCTGAGCGAGCTTTTTTGCCCGCATATTTTTTAGCGGGCAGGATTAATATCTATATCGGATCTGTGTTCCCTGACAAGGGGCTTTGCAAGGTGTCGGCGGGCGCAGGGTGGGACTTCGTATAATCCTGCTGTAAGGTCCCTTTTTACTTCACACATGATTTTTGAGGTGGCCTGAGTCCCGCATTTTTTGCAGCGGAACCCTTGGGACTGACCTGACGATTTCATGTGTTTTCCGCAGGTCAGACATATTGGGTTTTCTTCTCTATAAAGAGAGGCGAGATTTTTTATCTCTATTTTTTCGATGTTGAGTGTTCCAGAACTGACACTTCCGGACATTGCAACCCTGTCTCCTGGCCTTAGCTTCCTTATAAGTAACCGGAAGTTTTTTGTGGGTTCAAAGGCTGCGCAGTCAATTTCGTTTTCTTTCTCATCCCGGATAGTAAAAATAACGTGTCCGCCGTGAATTGTTTTCGGAACTGACGAAACCGTGCCTTTGAGCCTGTAAGAGTGCATGTCCTGAATTTCAGTGAGCTTTTCTACGGAAAGCAGGTGCATATCAGTACCCTGGTTTGTTCTGTATACGGCAAAACGCTCGACGGGTTCAGCCCTGATAAGGGAGGCAGCCTCAGTAACTATGGCCGGATTTTCTCCTCTGATTCCGAAAAGCACTGGATCGCCAGAATGAGGTACACAGACAACAAGTCTGTTTTTAAGATCCACAGTGTCCCAGGTTTCAGGATAGGTCTTCCTGTCGGCTTCAAAGAAACTTTCCTTTTCAATTTCTCGGGGGGTTCCCCATTTTTCATTTTGCCTATATGCCAAGTACTCGAAAGTGTGGTCCCATTCTTCGAGGTTCAGCATAGCTCCGCAGGCTGCAAGGGCGCCTATTAGCCCTCTTCCGTTTTTGAAGCCCTTTGAAGGAATTCCGGATTCTGAGACCAGGCTTTTTGCCTCCTCAATCTCGATAACATCCCTTACAGCTTTCTCCAGAAATCTCCTGAGGATAGGCTTGAGCCTATCGTAATCTTTTTCCAGGACAAAAACTGTTCCCGGATTAGTTTTTTCGCATTCCATGCGTGCAAGTTCTTCTATTCTGGACACAACGTGGGCAATTACCTTTTCCGGGCAGTCAGTATTGAGTTTCAGTGCTACTGCAGCGTTTCCTCTCGTTTTGTAAGGGATAGTCGGGTTCAGGCGTATAAGAAGCGGAAGAGTTTCCACAGTTCCGTAGGCCTGAAGTTCGTCCAGCAGCAGAGCTCCCAGATATGTTGTGCACATTCCTTCGTTTGAGTCAGTATCATCAATTCCGATAATCATTTTTTTCTGTTCCAGTTTTTGCCTTTTTGTTTCCCATATACGTTTCGGATAATTACTGTTTTCGTTACTCTCCGACGTTTTTTCCCACTGTAGGTATTGTCAAAAGTAAAGAAAAATATATATAGATGTTCAAACAGAGATTGATACTGGAATGACAAAAGAAGTTCTCATACATCAAATTATTGATGTATTAGCACATGCAGGTTTTGCACTCTCTGATCGCTGCAATATTCGCCCGAGGAGCTTTGATGTTGCCGCGCGGAAGGATGAAACACTATTACTTTGCAAGGTTTTATTTAATATTGACGGCCTAAATGAAGAAACTGCCAGGGAGATGAAGTACCTGGCCGAATACCTTGGAGGTTCTGCTATTGTAGTGGGGGCAAAGACTAGAGACCAGATGCTAGAAGATAGCGTTGTGTATATGCGCTATGATATCCTCGCCCTGAATGTGCAGACTCTCTATGACTACTTTATTGAGAATGTTCCTCCTCTGGTTTCAGCAGCTCCGGGCGGTCTATATGTCTCCATAGAAGGAGATATCCTTAAAAAAGCCAGGATGAATCAGTCAATGTCTCTTGGGACTCTTGCTGCCATGGTAGGGGTTTCAAGGAGAACTATCAGCAAGTACGAAGAAGAAGGCATGGATGCATCGATAGACGTCGTGCTCCAGCTGGAGGATATCTTTGGGGTTGAACTTGCAAGGCCTATAAATATCCTGAAATCCTGTGGGAGCAGGAAGCCCAGGAAAAAGGCAGAATCCAGAACTGAAGCTCAGGAAAAGCCCTGCACGCTTTTGCCGGAAGATTTGATCCTGAATACCATTTCTATGCTTGGCTATGATGTCCTTCCTACTGCACAGGCTCCTTTCAAGGCCATTTCACGGGACAAATCCTCAGTTATCCTCACAGGAGTGAGTGAGTTCAATACGACCGTGGTCAAAAGAGCTCATTTGATGAGCAGTATTTCCTGCGTCACGGAGACACAATCCGTATTTATTATCAACGGGCGCTCAAAAATAAAATCCGTAGAAAACACAGTTCTTATAGAGAAAAAAGAACTTGACAAGATTTCTGATTCCCAGGAGCTTCTTAATTTCATAGAGGAACGTAGAGAAACCCACGATGAGAATTAAAAGCTGAGTTTCCGCCGCCCGAGTTAAACAAACCTTTTGAAAAACAAGCCTTTTGAAAAACAAGCCTTTTGAAAAACAAGCCTTTTTTCAAAAGGCTTGAGCGAAAACCCCGAGCAACGGCATGATAAACCGGCGCAACGATTGTTCCAAGACCTTTTTCAAAAAAGGCTTCCCGAAAAGGTTCAGCATTTGAATTTTATAACCTTATCCCCGAACCCTATCGGCGTGATCAACCGGCGCAACGGTTGTTCCAAAACCCTAATATAGCACTGTTTCAATCTAAAAGCTTTGATGACTGTAAAGATTGCAGTGCTGGTTTCTGGAAGGGGTTCGAATCTCCAGGCGATTATGGACAGCATTGAAAAGGGTTACATAAAGAATGCGGCAATTAATGTGGTTATTTCCAATAAGGCAGACGCGTATGCGCTCGAACGTGCAAGGAATCATGGAATAAATGCGGTATTTCTTGATCCGAGTGAGTATGGCCGGGATGAATATGATCGGGCAATCCTGAACGTTCTGAGCCAATATGATACTGATCTTCTTTTGCTTGCAGGCTACTTCCGGATTTTAGGAAATGAAATAATTAAGGTCTACAGGAATAGAATTATGAACATTCATCCTTCTCTTCTTCCGGCCTTCAAAGGACTTCACGCACAGAAGCAGGCTTTCGAATACGGGGTAAAAGTTGCAGGCTGCACAGTGCATTTTGTTGATGAAGGGTTAGATTCAGGGCCAATAATCCTCCAGAAATGTGTGCCTGTGCTTAGTGGGGATACGGAAGAAGCCCTTACTGCCAGAATTCTGGAGCAGGAACACATTATCTACCCTGAAGCAGTCAGGCTTTTTACCGAGGGTAAACTTAAAATTGAGGATAGAAATGTAGTAACCGGGATTTGAGCAAATGCTTAGATCACATGAAACCGGAATAGATTTTACCAATTAATAACTTCATTAATCCCTGATAGTTATAAATATTCCAACCTTATAGGTATTCCACGAAATCTCTAAGCCATAAGGGCTTTTTAAATTTCCAAATTTCCTATCTTCAAGAGATTCAGGAGCTCTTTGCCGGAAGTTTTGAAACTTCAGAATGAAAAATCCCCAATCAGGAAGGTTAAAGCCTGTTTAATTACACTCACGCTTATCCGGCGGTTCTATCGCTGAACGCCAACCTCTTGAGTAACTTTCCAGTCTGTCAGCTAGCTCCTGGATATATTCGCATGTTATCATTAATCAACCCAAGCCATAAAAATTTTTGATTTTGAACAATTTTAAATGAACAGGTTACAGGTGACAGTAATGTCTTATATTGAAAAAATTGATCCGGAATTGGCCGAGGCTATCAAGAAAGAAGCCGAGCGCCAGGAATATAAATTAAACCTCATCGCATCTGAGAATTATGCGAGCAAAGCCGTTATGGAAGCTCAGGGATCGATTCTGACCAATAAATATGCCGAAGGATATTCAGGCAAGCGATACTATGGTGGCTGCGATTTCGTGGATGTTGCCGAGGATCTTGCGATTGCCAGGGCAAAGAAAATCTTTAACGCAAATTACGTAAACGTCCAGCCTCACTCGGGTTCTGGAGCGAATATGGCTGTCTATTTCTCGGTTTTGCATCCCGGAGATACCATCATGTCCATGGATCTCTCGCACGGCGGGCATCTTTCTCACGGCAGCCCTGTGAGTTTTTCCGGAAAGCTCTTTAATATTGTGCCTTACGGGGTAAGTAAAAAGACTGAGACGCTGGACTATTCCGAACTTATGGGAAAAGCAAAGGAATGCAAGCCGCAAATGATTGTTTGCGGGGCTTCAGCTTATCCTCGTGAAATCGATTTCAAGCAGTTCCGAGAAATTGCTGACGAGGTCGGAGCCTATTTGCTTGCGGATATTGCTCACATTGCAGGGCTTGTAGTTGCAGGTGTGCACCCTAGTCCTGTGCCTTACGCGGATTTCGTTACCAGCACAACCCACAAAACCCTCCGGGGCCCAAGGGGCGGAATGATTATTTCCAAAACAGAAGAACTTGCGACAGGAATTAACAAAGCGGTTTTCCCCGGCCTTCAGGGCGGACCTCTCATGCACATCATAGCTGGAAAGGCAGTCGCTTTTAAAGAGGCCATGAGTGAGAAGTTCAAACAGGATCAGATTCAGACTGTAAGGAATGCAAAAACTCTCTGTAAATGCCTGAAAGAAAAGGGCTTTGATATCGTCTCTGGCGGCACGGACAATCATCTTATGCTTGTCAACCTCAATAATATGAACATAACAGGCAAGGATGCAGAAGCTGCTATGAGCAAAGCCGGGATTATTGCAAATAAAAATACCGTGCCCTTCGAGACCCGCAGTCCCTTTATCACAAGCGGTGTAAGGCTCGGAACCCCTGCCTGTACCACGAGAGGTATGAAGGAAACGGAAATGGAATTAATTGCCGACTATATAGAGATTGCAATTACGAACTCAGAAAACGATAGGCTCCTGTCGGAAACAAGTGGCAAGGTCAGGGAACTTTGTTCAAGATTCCCAGTTTATTGTTAATCAAAGAAGTGGATGTTTTATCAATGTCATATGAAGGGTACGAATCACGAATTATAGATGGGAAAGTTCTTGCAAAGCAGATTGAAGATGAAGTAGAGGCTGGAGTTGAGGCTCTGGAAAGTGGCCGGGGAGTTACACCGGGACTTGCTACCATCCTTGTTGGCGACGACCCTGCTTCCAAAATGTACGTCCGTCTTAAACACAAAGCCTGCGAACGTGTAGGCATTCGGGCAGAAGACCACTTTCTTCCGACAGAAACCACTCAGGAGGAACTTCTCTCCCTGATCGATACCCTTAACAAAGATAAGAATGTGCATGGAATTCTGCTTCAGCTCCCGCTCCCGAATCATCTTTTCCCTCAGGAAGCAATGGAAGCCATAGCCCCTGAGAAAGATGCGGATGGCTTTCACCCCTACAATATGGGAAAGCTAATGATAGGGGATGAAGGACTTGTTCCCTGTACTCCACATGGGATTATCCGGGCGCTTGAAGAGTATGATGTGCCTATTAAGGGCAAAAATGTGGTTATTGTCGGGCACAGCAACGTTGTTGGAAAACCAATGGCAGCAATGTTCCTTAACCGCAATGCAACCGTTTCGATCTGTCACGTGTTCACAGATGACCTTAAGAGATACACTCTTGAGGCAGACATCCTGGTGGTAGCGACTGGAGTCAAACACCTTATCAAAGCCGATATGGTAAAGGAAGGTGCAGTAATTTTTGACGTAGGCATTACCCAGGAAAAAGATGGCGTATACGGAGACGTAGACTTCGAAAATGTGATCAAGAAGGCATCCCTAATCACCCCTGTTCCTGGCGGCGTGGGACCTCTGACAGTTGCCATGCTTATAAAGCATGTACTTAGATGCGCAGAAACAAATTTTTAAACTTCGTTACTGAGGTCTTTTAACAGGCCTTTTAATTTTCATTTTTGAGTTTTATTTTTGATGCCATTTTTATTTTCCTGGAAATGTGAAAGTTACCAAAACCTTCAATGGTTCAATTTTTAAGACAGCCAGATTTAATAAAATCAGTATCTCTCTGAAAAAATCAGTATGATATCTGTATGATTATAGTAACCTTGGAATTCGAATGTTATAGTACTGAAAATCAAGTCAAGGCATTGAATTCTTGATCTAAAGCTCCGATTATGAATTACTGAGTTAAGGCATTGGACTTTCAGTTTAAGGTCTACACTTTTTATTTTTTACTTATTTTATACTAAAGCAAGAAAAGTTGTTTTTCCCAATTGTGCCAGATCCGGAAAATCAACCTTAGTCTTTCTATATTGCAAGTTTATAATTCTAATAGTTGTTTTTATAGACAATCTATTAATTAGCGTACAACATTGCTTTCCTAATTGTACGATATTAATCCTACACATCAATATTTTTATGTATTATTGAAGCTTATATTATTACAATAAGGTTTACTGTCAATAATATTTGAGTTGATTATTAATTTAAATCTATAAATTTTATTATTATATAATGTTTGGTCGGCAAAATGAAGCTTATATCTTGGCTTAATACTTGATTTAATGCATCTTAAATATGCCTTAATCAAATATACCTGATAAACCAGGTCTTTATATATATTAATTAATATATGATTACAGTGATTATTTATCTAATCCTGATAATATATCAAATATATCAAGTAAAACTCCCCTGTATGGAAGCCTCTGCGGTAAAATAAACAGATTTTTACGAAATGCGATAAGAAGCGATAATATAGTATGTTTTCGCCATCTAAAGGCATATCGTTGAAATTTCCGATGATGAGGAAGCCCTTTGAAGCTTGTTTCCATCAATACCTGTTTACCAATGTCCCTCAAGCTCCGACTGGCATTATTTAAATTAAAACTTACATAGTCTGGTTGTCAAAAATGGTTGTTGATACTGAAATCTGCGGTATAAAGATAGGAGATCAATATCCTGCACATGTAATGGGTATTATTAACTTTAGCCCTGAGTCTTTTTATGGAAATTCGGTCATAAAACCGGATTCAGCACTCGAAATAGCTCTGAAAATGGTTGAAGAAGGAGCAACCTTCTTGGATCTCGGAGCCCGTTCTACCTGGATACATGCTGAGCCCATTAGCAGGAAACAGGAACTTGAACGTATTCTGCCAGTGCTTGAAGCGCTGGAGGGCAATGTGGATGCGATAATTTCTGTAGACACGATGTTTCCTGAAATTGCGGAAGAAGCTCTCAAAAGAGGAGCTGAAATTATAAATGACGTCTCCGGTTTTACTGCAGACCCCAGGATGATTGAAGTAGTGGCAGATTATGGATGCCCTGCTGTTGTCATGGCCTCAAATAAAATCCCAGGTGATCCCCTTGGGATGGATGCCATTATCGAATCCCTTGACTCCATCATACAGGCTGCTGAGGCAGGTGGCATAAATCCGGAAAAGCTCATACTTGACCCTGCATCCGGCAGGTGGATCGAAGAAAAACTTTCCATCTATGACTTTGAGACTCTTGACGATTTTGAACGCCTTAAAATTTTTGAAAAACCTTTGTTAGCAGCTGTCTCTAGAAAATCTTTCATAGGAGATGTACTTGGAAAACCTGCAACTGAAAGGCTCTATGGCAGTCTGGCTGCAGCAGCTATTGCAGTTTACAAAGGTGCCCATATAGTCCGTACGCATGATGTACCTGAGACCGCTGATGTTGTAAAGCTTTCAGGAGCTATCAGGAGTAGACCAAGTATAGTAAAAGAAGGTAGGTATGAGGTCTCTGTGGTTGAGGTAAAGACACCACAGGATGCAGCTATTGCAATGCGGGAGCTTGGGGTTACCACTACAGGCTCAAAGGTAATGCAGGGTAAAAGCATCCACCTTATGCTGAAAATTCGTAATCTTACAACCACAGAGGCTTTGATAATAAAACAGGAAATACTTGCTCGGGGAGGGGATGCAGCCCTGACAAGGAATGCGGTTTCCCATGAAACTGAAATGACTGATGTGCTTGTGATGGGAACTCTACTTCAACTTGGGCGTCTTGCTAGGAAACTTGAAGGCCAAGCGCGCTCCCTTCCACTTATTGCCGAAATGATCCGCGAATGTATTGCAAAGCGTAGCGATCTGGAATATCGATATTTGAGGTAGTCATGATTATAACTTCAGCGAAACCCCTTGAGGAAATCCTGACCCTGTTAAAGGATGAAGATGATATTTTCATTATTGGATGCAATGTTTGTGCTGCAAAACTTAAAACTGGTGGAGAACCCGAAGTGCTTGAGATGATCAGACAGCTCGAGAAAAGCGGAAAGCATGTAGTAGGGTGGGCTCTCCCCACTGCAGCTTGTAGCATCCGATCTTTTGACTCCCTGGTCCAGAAAAATGAAAAAATAAATGAAGCTCGCTGCATTCTGGTTATGGGCTGCGGTAGCGGAGTCTCAACGGTTGCCAATGTAACGGATGTGCCCGTACTTGGCTCAAATGATACGCTTTCTTTGGGAGGCTCGAGCGAGGGCAAGCTGCTCTCAGAGCAGTGCATAATGTGTGGAAAATGCACAATCGGTGAATTTGGAGGAATCTGCCCTAAATCACGGTGCCCGAAAGGACTTCTAAATGGACCCTGTGGAGGAGCTATTGACGGAATGTGTGAAGTCAACAGAGAGAACGATTGTGTATGGACTTTGATTTATAATAGGTTGAAAAAGATCAAGAGGCTTGATCTTCTTTACACGGTCCATGCCCCCCAGGAACATAGAGCTGATTAACCTCATTTACAGTTTTTATTTCTTCATTTTTCATTTATCTCTTTTTGGTCGTGTACTTGAGTTATTGACTTATTTTTATATATTTTAAAATTCTATT
>ENA-UOOE01000092-UOOE01000092.1-fermentation-metagenome-genome-assembly--contig:-NODE-92-length-88265-cov-28.853656_pt1 | contig 88265 bp, 80 predicted proteins | sample MGYA00245776_ERZ724021 | MGnify/ENA primary metagenome ERZ724021 (study PRJEB28704, sample SAMN03018321) | fermentation metagenome | biome: anthropogenic terrestrial biome; feature: soil; material... | reverse complement strand
CTTCGCTAAGGCTCAGAATTATCACGCGGTTTCCGCACCACGATAAACGAATAGAATGTCATTCTGAACGTTAGTGAAGAATCTTTACCTCTTTAAGCGGGAAAGATCCTTCGTTGCACTCAGGATGACATATAAATAATATGCCGGGTGACAAACCAGCACTTATTCATAGCAATGACAAATGAGATTTTTGGAATTATGCCAAACTTTCAATTAACAGCTTATATTTTTTATATTCAATCGAAAGGTCAATAGTTTTTATGCATGGCAAATTCTGCAAATCCAACCCTTATTTATTCTTTCCGGTATAAATTAAGATTGCATCCCTCAAAAACCTGGCCGCACCTGGCTGCTTTTGGTCATAATAAGAGATAAACCTCTCATCATCGACATACATCTTAGCCAGGCCGGCATGAGCTTCCTGACTGTAACTTCCCCAGGTATAACTTAGCCATTGCCGGTGCAAATCCGCAGTTTCCTGAGCAAGCTCACCGGCCGGGTCACCGGTAGCCATCGCTGCCACCAGACTGTCCATAACACGAGCGCTCAAATTTTCCATCTCCGCATATTGCTCCAGGCTCATACTTTTAAATCTTTCATGGGCTTGATTTACTTTCTCATCACCGTATTTCGCCCTGATTTCTTTTCCATACTTTTTCTCATTATCATCGATCATTTTTTGTTTGAACCCCGCGAATTTTTCTTTGTCGGTCATAGTGATCCTCCCTTCCGTCAAAGCTATCGTTTTTTCAACATTAGTTATTAACAAATCTACTTGCTGCCGTTTGTTAAGCAGTTTTTCGCGGTGTTCCTGCAAGGCCCTCAAGGCATCAAAAGAAGGTGCATCAATGATGCTGCCGATTTTGTCCAGGCTTACACCCAGTTCCCGGTAAAGGAGAATCTGCTGCAGCCGCTCCACTTCCTCCGGTCCGTATATGCGATAACCCGAAGAATTAAGCCGGGCCGGCTTAAGAAGCTCAATTTCATCGTAATACCGAAGCGTTCGCGTGCTGATGCCTGCCATCCGGGCCAGTTGCTGTACGGTATATTCCATTGGAGCACCTCCTCATAAGAAAACTATAAACCTTTACGTAACGTTAAAGTCAATAGGAATAATCAGTAAATTTGGCTTTAAAACAATAAAAAAGGCTGTACCGTAATATCAACTACGGTACAGCCCTACAATTATCTGTTGCCCTTATTCTTACGGTTAGTCTTTTGGAACTCTTTGCAGGCTTTGAGCGATCCCATCATGTCAATTATTTTCTGCTTTTGAGCCTGTTCAAGCGTCATGGTACTTTTGCGCTCGGCAAAGGTTAATTCTTTTTGCAGTTTGCGGTAGCTTTCCAGCCGTTTAGAAGACAGAACACCCTCGGCTATGGCTTGCTTGACCGCGCAGTGTGGTTCCGATTCATGTTGGCAATCGTTAAAGCGGCACCGGGCTGCGAGTTCCTCAATATCGGCAAAGGATGATGATAAATCAGCCCCCGCCATCTGAAGCTCCCGCATGCCCGGGGTATCAATAACAATTCCCCCGCCAGGCAAGACCAGCAGCTGCCGGTGGGTGGTAGTATGCCTGCCCCTGTCATCCGCTCTGATTTCCCGGGTGACCAGTACTTCCCGGCCCATCAGTTTATTTATCAGGGTCGATTTGCCCACACCGGATGAACCGATAAAGGCAACGGTTTTACCCGGTTGCAGATACTCGCGGATATGGTCATAGCCATCGCCGGTCAGGCTTGAAGTCACCAGTATATCTACCCCCGGAGCAACCGACTCAATTGCACACAGTTTCAGGTCCAGGTCATAACACAGATCAGACTTGGTGAGTACAATTACCGGAACAGCCCGGCTTTCCCAGGCGATAGAAAGATAGCGTTCCAATCTGCGCAGGTTATAATCATTATTCAGGGACATGCAGATAAACACGGTGTCAATATTGGCAGCTACCACCTGACGTTCATATCCGTTTCCCGCTGCCTGGCGTACAAAAGAGCTTTCCCGGCTGAGAACATGGTGAATAATGGCATTACCTGCTGCGTCATCACTGCGATCCACCATAACCCAGTCACCTACCGCAGGATAATTATCCGCCCCGCCGGCGGTATGCATAAACTTTCCGGATACCTCGGCCTGGATCTCACCGTACCCGGTGATGACCTTATATATATCCCGGTATTGGACAGAAACCCGGGCCAGGTACAAATCTTCACCGTACAGGGCAGCTTCCTGGGTAAAACGTTCGGAAAGTCCTATAGTAAATAGATCGAACTTATTCATTTTATATCATGGTCCTCCCATTATTTTAATAGCATGAGATGGGGAGGCCGGAAAATCTATTCGGCGGACACCTCCCCGCTAACTGCTATTTCCGTTCTAAATGTTTTAAACATTAATATCAGCTCCTTTCTATAATCAATCTATGGCATCATTTAAAGCTTGTCAAATGAATATCCTAATCTCTATTTCTGCGCTTGATAAGCTCTTTATATTCTTGATCGAGAGCCGCGAATCTGGGATCATCCGGTTTATATTGACTTAATTGACTTATTACCCGCGAAATTTGGGTTTCCAGCAAAAGTTTTTCCTCCTCGCGGTCCTTTTTCGCCGGGGCGGAAGTTTTGATATTCAGGTAATCGGCCAGATTGCCTTCTGCCCGGCTGATTCGGTGTTCCTTAAAAATGAGCATATGAGCACAGACTTTCTCCAACAGGCAGCGGTCATGGGAAACGATCAGCATACTGCCCGGGAACCGTATCAGGCTTTCCTCCAGGGATTCCCGGCTGTACAGGTCCAGGTGATTGGCCGGCTCATCGAGCATAAGTAAATCGCATTCATCGATAATGGCCATTCCTATTGCTATCTTCATCCTCTCTCCCCGGCTTACAGTATCCAGAGGTATATTGAGACGGTCATAGGCTATTCCCAGTTCAACCATCAAGCGAAAGATGTTTTTCTGGTCCGGTATGGTCCGATCTCTTACCAGCTGTTTTAAACTCCAGTTTTCATTCTGTGGCAATTCCTGGCCTACATAAGCCACCCGCGCAGCCGGGCTTAGAAATATCTTTCCGGCATCCAAAATCTCCTGCCCCAGGATAGTTTTAAAAAGGGTGGTCTTGCCACAGCCATTGGGGCCTAAAATACCGACCTTTTCCCCCCGGTTGATATAGAACGAACTATCTTTGAAGACCAGCAGGTCCCCATAAGTTTTGGTGATATGTTCTGCTTCCAGCAGGCGCCGGCCTCCCTTCAGCCGGCTATCAAGGCTGAATTTGACCTGGGTTTCGGCCTCCGGACGTTTAATCTCCTCCCGCTGCATTTTTTCCAGCCGCTTGATTTGAGATTTTATGGCCTGATCACGCTTTTTGGCTTTTTTACGGTAATATTCCTTGCCCCCCATCATTCCCTCTGCCTTCTTGCGGGATTCGCGGTGGGCCTTTGCGGACCAGCCTTTTAAGCGGGCTATATCGGCTTCGATTTTCCCTTGCTCTTTCTTTTGCGACTCATAGGTATGCTGCCGGCTTTGCCGTTCCTTTTCCCTGGCTTCCCGATACCATGAATAGTTGCCTTGATAAAGTGTAATCGTACCTTTTTCTATTTCTGCTATTTGGGCTACGGTCTGGTCGAGAAAGTAACGATCATGGGAAATAATCACTACTGCTCCCCGGTAGGCAGCCAGCTTCGCTAGCAGGAAATCTACGCCCTGGTAGTCCATATGGTTGGTAGGTTCATCCAGAATAAGCAAATCCGGCGCTGAAGCCAGGATTCCGGCCAGTGCGATTTTGGTCTTTTCTCCACCGCTCAGATTTTGCAGGCGCTCCTGTGACCACTCCTGTACCTGGTTCATGCCCAGATAACTGGTCAAGCGCTGGAATTCACCGTTCACTACCTGGGAAAAAGGCCCGGCTTCAGCTTGAGTCTGACGCAGATAACCTATTTTGATCTGCTCAGCGGCAGTTACCATACTGCCTTCATCGTAATCAAGACAACCAGTTAAAATGTTGGCCAGAGTCGTTTTCCCGCTCCCGTTGCGGCCCACCAGACCTATGCGGTCTCCCCGGCCTATATCTAAATCGATTCCGTTTAAAACCATACGGTCTCCGAAACTTTTTTTAATGCCGCGACAGCTTATAAACATAAACGCACCTCCAGAAAATAAAAAGCTGTAAGTAATACTTGTTACTTACAGCCCATAACAGCTATATGAATAAATCGCCAACTCAACCGAGCCGGCTGCGGTTTAATTATTTTACAGATTGCAACAAGTAATTCCGGTCACAGCAGGACTGCCGGGAGAAACCATCGTTCTTCCCCGGACCTGCCTTTATTTTATTTAGGCCAGAATAAACTTGCGCATTGCCTTTCTCCAATTTCTTATTGATAAGCTAATTTTAGCATAGATAGGGGATGTGCTACAAGACCGGCTAGCCGCCTAAACGTTATAATAATCACCCAGTTTGGGAAAATGAACCGTAACCCGGGTATATTCCCCGTACTCAGAAGCAATGGATATCTCATGTCCCAATTTCCGGGCCAACTTTATCGCCAGGTATAGACCCATACCGGTCGATTTGCTGAATTTCCTGCCATTATAGCCGGTAAACCCCCGATCAAAGACCCGTTCTAAATCCTCTGCTCTAATGCCGGTTCCGTTATCCGTGATAATGAGTCTTTTCCCCCGCTCGTCCTGTTCAGCGTGTATTTTTATTTTCCCGCCTTTATCCGTATATTTAAGGGAATTGGAAATAATCTGGTCCAGTATGAATATAAGCCACTTGCGGTCGGAATTTACCTCCATAGCGCTGATATCAATTTCAACCCTTATATTTTTATTAATGAAGGTCCGGGCGTGTTTTTTTATGACCTCATTCACCAGTGCCTTAAGCCCTAATTCATGAATAAAATAATCCCGGGAAAAATCGTCGATCTTGGAATAATAGAGAACCTGTTCTACCAGTTGGTCAATGCGGTCCACTTCTTCCTGCAGACTGTTTAAGAAATCATCACTTTCCCGGCCGCGATTATTCTCAATCAGCAAGTTGCTGACCGCAATCGGGGTCTTAATTTCATGTATCCAGGCCGAAATATACTCAAAGTTCTCCTTTTTCCCGGCCTGGATTTTGGCAATTTTGTTGTTTTGCTCTTCATTAATTTTGAACAACAGCTGCCGCACCAGCTTTTGCTCATAGCTATGCGGTGCCGGCAGGGTATACATGGGTTCCTTTTCCTCCCGCGTACACCTGATCATCCGGGTATAATATCTATTTCGGAACAGATAGGTTCCCAGCAGATAAACCCCAAACATAAAAAAGGCTACCAGGTTAAGGTACAAAATGTTGTTGTTCCACACCTTAACCGCCGGGTCCAGCAGGATAACCATAGTAATGAAGCTCATTAACAAAAAGTAGAATATAATCAGCCCGATCTGATCCAGCAAATACTCTTTCAGCCTCATGGAATCATGTACCCCTGCCCTTTCCTGGTCTGGATAAAGCCGTTTAAGCCAATATCCTGAAGTTTGCGCCGCAAGCGGTTGATATTGACCGTTAAGGTGTTGTCGTCCACAAAGCTTTCATCTTCCCACAGTCCGCGCATTATTTCATCCCGGCCAACCACCTGCCCGGATTTTTTCATAAGTATATGAGTAATCCGGTATTCATTCCGGGTAAGCTCAACGGCCTGATCGCTATACTGCAGGTGAGTATCCTTTAAGTCCAGAATTACGCCGTTATGTTCAATGGCGCCGGCCATGGTCTCTGTATAAGAATAGGTTCTGCGCAGGAGGGCGTTCATCTTTGCCATTAATACTTCCAGAGAAAAGGGTTTTTGCAGGTAGTCGTCTCCTCCCATGTTCATAGCCATTATTATATCCATATTGCTGTCCCGGGAAGATATAAATATAATGGGTACTTTTGATATGCTACGGATCTTGTCACACCAGTAGAAACCGTCAAACGCAGGAAGATTGATATCCATTAAGAGCAGGTGAGGCTCGAACTTTACAAAATCTTTCAAAACCGCAGAAAAATCGGTAACCGCCCATGCTTCAAATCCCCACTTGCGAATGTTTTCAATAACGATCTCCTTTAATTTCGGATCATCTTCCACGATCATGATCTTAAACATGCCATACCCCATTTCTCCGGCCGGATAAAAATGCTTTGGTTGCTTCTATTTTATCATACAGAATCCGACGCCTTTTTATAACACAGCAATGGGGAAAACTAAGTATGTTTCATAGTTCGAGCCGGCCTTAGACATGAAATTTCTGGATTATGCCATGATTTTCATATCCAGGCTTACAAAAATGTAAGAATCTTTATCGTTTTGTTAGATGGATAAATGGAACCACCTTATTTACTATGTCATGATAATAGGCAAGAGAAATCCAAACGAGAGGAATCGTAAATGAGCAAGGTCCTGGAAGTAAGAAATCTGAAAAAAGTTTACGGAGCGCGGGGTACTCTTTATCCTGCGCTTGATAACATTGATCTGGATATAGAAGAAGGGGAATTCGTTGGAATAATGGGGCCTTCAGGGGCGGGAAAAACCACCCTGTTGAATATGATCGCTACGATCGACCGCCCCACCGGCGGGAGCATACGTATCGACGGTGCAGATCCCGCCAAAATGAACGAAGAGCAACTGGCCTCTTTCCGGCGCAATAAGCTGGGCTTTATCTTTCAAGATTTTAATCTCTTGGATACCCTGACCATCAGGGAAAATATCATTCTCCCCCTGGCCCTGGCCCAGGTACAAGTCGCGGAAATCGAACGGCGAGGATATGAGACCGCCCTTATGTTGGGAATCGAAGATATTTTAAACAAGTACCCCTATGAGGTTTCCGGGGGACAACAACAGCGTACCGCTGCAGCACGGGCGATCATCCATAAGCCCAGTCTCATCCTGGCCGACGAGCCTACCGGGGCCCTGGATTCGAAATCATCAGCTGAACTCCTGCAATGCTTGGGTGAATTAAATGAAAGAAATGGTGCCAGTATCATGCTGGTAACGCATGATGCCTTTGCCGCCAGTTATTGCAGGCGGATACTTTTTATAAAAGACGGCAGCCTGTTTACCGAGCTCATTAAAGGAGGCTCACGCAAGGAATTCTTCTCGAAAATACTCGATGTTCTGGCTGTCATGGGAGGCGATAATCGTGACTTTATTTAGCATCACCGCCAGAAATATAAAGAAAAATTTTCAAAACTATTTTTTGTACTTTTTTTCCATGGTCTTCAGTATTGTGGTTTTCTATATTTTCACTTCCATTCAGTACAATGACCAGGTCGCACAAGCCATAGGAGAAACAACCCGCTTCATGTTGAAGGTGGGTTCGATTAGTGTAGCTGTCTTTTCAGCCATCTTTATGGGTTATTCCAACTCGTTTTTTACCCGTAAAAGAAAAAAGGAAATTGGTCTCTATTGTTTACTGGGGCTGCAGAAAAGGCAAGTTGCCAGGATGCTCTTCTACGAAAACCTGGTAATGGGCATAGCTGCGCTATTTATAGGCATTGCAGCAGGCGGTCTTTTTTCCAAACTGTTTGTGATGCTTTTTTTCCGGCTTATGGGACATTTTGTGCAAGTCTATTTCGCCATATCTCCACAAGCCATACTAAATACCATTATGGTATTTTTAATTATCTTTATGGTCATTTCCCTGCACGCTTACAGTTTAATATACCGTTTCAAACTGGTGGATCTATTTCACGCCGAACAGAGCGGTGAAACAGAACCAAAGGCATCGCTTATTCTGGCTCTGGTTTCCTTTGCCTTAATCGTTACGGGCTATGTCCTGGCATTTCATTTAACTGCCAACTTTGTCCTTTTGGCTCCTACGGTTCTCGCTCTGGTTATTATAGGGAGCTATGGTTTGTTCCACTCCTTTATGGTATTTGTAATCAGATTATCCAGGAAAAATACGTCCTCCTACTACCAGGGCATGAATCTTATCAGTACTTCCAATCTCTTGTACCGGATAAAGAGCAATGCCACCCTCCTGGCTACTATCGCCATATTAAGTGCCACCACCCTGACCGCAATGGGGATGAGCTATGGCATCTATCATGATATCAATAAATCAATGAATCTGCATAATCCTTTTAGTTTTGTGTATTGGAACAATGCCAGCCGAGATCAAAAAGTAAATCAGGCTCTGGCCCGATACCCGCAAAACCCTTTGCTTCATGCGGTTGAAATTGGATTTATTTCGGCCCGGGGCACTTTGCCCGGTATGAACATTCAGTTGGCTCTGATTCCAGAGAGCAAATATAATGAAATAGCCCAAATCAAAGGCTGGGATGAAGTAAATATAAGCAAACCGGAAGACGCTGTAATTGTCCATTCCGACTATGATTTCAAGGGGAAATTTGTAGGGAAAAAGGTATCACTGGAGTTGGAGGATAACACCAAAAGTGAATTCCATATCACTGCCCGCCGGCACAACAAGTTAACGAACAATACCAATACCTGGACCGCACTGGTGCTGAGAGATGAAGTTTACGAGCACCTGGCCCAGGCCCAAAAGCCTTATTCCTTAAGAGCATTAGTCGTGAGAAATCAAAAAAATTCAAAAGAATTAACCGCTGAACTGGGAAAAATCCTTCCTCAATATAGCTGGAATTCCTACTACTCGGAGTATATGCGCAATATGGAAGAGCGAGGTATGCTCATGTTCGTGGGCGGTTTCCTGGGGCTGGTCATCCTGCTTGCCACCGGCAGCATTATTTACTTCCGGCAGTTAAATGATGCCCAAAAGGAAAAGCTCAACTATCAGATTTTACGTAATATTGGAGTCAGCCGAAGTGAAATAAACGCTTCTATCCGCAAACAGCTTTTGTATGTATTTCTTTTCCCACTGCTGTTAGGGATTGCCCACAGCTGGGCAGCATTGATGTCTTTAGCCCATTTAATGCTTACCAGTCTGGTGACATCAACGATCATAACTATAGCTGTCTACACTCTGGTTTATCTTTTCTATTACCTCTTGACGGTTAAATCCTATAACCGGATTGTTAACCCGGAAAATTAGAAACTGCTTGACTGGTAATGATAAACTGATAGAGACTTGTTTTTATATATGGAGGAGTTTAACCTGATGGAGTTTGTAGAAATCATTAAAGCGATAATCCTGGGTATTGTTGAGGGTATTACCGAATGGCTTCCCATCAGCAGTACCGGCCACATGATACTGGTAGATCAATTGATACGCCTGAATTTGTCGGATGCCTTTAAAGAAATGTTTTTTGTCGTGATCCAGTTGGGGGCTATTCTCGCGGTGGTCGTTCTATACTGGCAAAAACTCCTGCCCTTTACCTGGCGGGATCGGTTAGCCATTGATAAAGACACCATGTCTTTGTGGTTTAAAATCCTGGTGGCCTGCATTCCGGCCGGTGTTATCGGATTCTTGTTTGACGACAAAATAGATGAGATTTTTTACAACCCCTGGACAGTGGCGGTAACCCTCATTTTCTATGGTATCCTGTTTATTATCATCGAAAACCGGAACCGAACACGCATCCCCAAAGTCAATACTTTATCCGGGCTCACTTACCAAATCGCATTGTTCATCGGGGTTTTTCAGGTCCTGTCACTTATTCCGGGAACCTCGCGTTCCGGTGCCACCATCATTGGAGCTATTCTGATCGGCACTTCACGCACGGTGGCAGCTGAGTTTACTTTCTTTTTGGCCATACCGGTGATGCTGGGAGCCAGCCTGGTGAAACTGGCCAAGTTCGGTCTGTCGTTTACCAGCTTCGAAGCGCTTATTTTGGCAACTGGTATGATAACAGCTTTCATTGTATCCATACTGGCCATAAAATTCCTGATGGGATATATTAAAAAGCATGATTTTAAGGTGTTTGGCTGGTACAGAATCGTGCTGGGGCTTATCGTGTTCTTATTCTTTTTGATTTAAAAACTGCGATACCAACCTCCGCGATTGATCTCTATAACTATTACAGCGACACTTAACCGGGCCGTGGCTTTAGGTGGGATATCATAGGGACAAAAATTAAATCATATTAAAATCCCTGTGCCGGGGCGGACAGTTTCATCTGCCCGCCCTGCTTTTTTGCCTATGCTGGTTTGGCCCAAGAAAACGGTGGCACCCCCAAAGCAGTAAGCGTATTTTCCGTTTTCTTCTTCCTCATTATCACCCCGGTGGTTTCTTAAGCGCCGGGAACGCCGGTTTCGAGATAGGCAATGCTTTCTTTTCTGTCCGCAGGTCTCCTTTTTTCCAAATCGGGGATCACATATCTCCGGCGCGGAGATGCTGGCAAAAGTGAACATTGACTATAGGAAAGGTGAATATATGAAACAGGTATTAATTGTCGAAGATGACCGCAATCTGAGCCGAGGCTTGTGCCTTGCTTTAAAAGATCAGGAACTTCAAATTGTCCCGTGTTTCGATTTGAAATCTGCTCGTGAACAGCTTACCTGTGGTGTGACGGATCTGGTTTTGCTGGATATTAACCTTCCCGATGGAAGCGGGTTACAACTTCTGCGTGAAATTAAAAGCGCCGGCCAACCGATTGCGGTGATCCTTTTAACTGCCAACGACACTGAAATAGATGTGGTCATGGGCTTGGAGCACGGTGCGGACGATTATATCACCAAGCCCTTTAGTCTGGCGATTCTTCGCGCGAGAGTAAAGGCCCAGTTGCGTGGCATGGCCAGAGTGTCCAAGCCGTCTGTCATTGACATTGACAGCTATCGGTTTGATTTTGAGCATATGGCATTTTTTAAGGCGGATACTGCGGTGGAGTTAAGCAAAACGGAACAAAAGCTCCTGCGCTTGCTGGTGGAAAATCGGGGTATAACCATAAGCCGAATGGTTCTGCTGGATCGTATCTGGACGGACGGCGCAGATTATGTGGATGAAAACGCGCTTTCCGTCACTGTTAAGCGCTTACGGGACAAGCTGGATGCGGCACAATATATCAAAACTGTTTACGGCCTTGGCTATGTATGGGTGGTGAAACAGGATGAATGAATGGAGCCTTGTCCCGCTTGCCGTTGCATTGGCATCGATTTTTCTATGCGCCGTGGTCGTGCTGCTAGAGCATCGTAAAACCAAAAAAATTATGCATACCCTGAACCAAATGCTGGATAGCGCACTGGACGGAAGCTTTACAGAGCATCGCTTTGATGAAAGCCTGCTTTCTTCAGTAGAGTGCAGATTAAACCGATATTTAACCGCTTCCGCGGTATCTGCACGCAACTTAACGGCAGAGAAAGAAAAAATCAAGGAGCTGTTAGCGGATATCTCTCACCAAACCAAAACACCGATTGCCAATATCCTGCTCTATGCACAGCTGCTGGAGGAACAGGAACTACCGGAAGAAAGCATCGATTGTGTTGCTGCACTACGGGAACAAGCGGAAAAGCTAAGCTTTTTAATTGCCTCATTGGTGAAGTTATCACGATTGGAAACAGGCGTTTTCACCCTGCATCCGGTTTCCCAGGCCATTACCCCTATGCTGGAGGAAGCAGCCGGACAGCTGGCGCCCAAAGCCGCGCAAAAAGAGATTCGCTTGACCACAAATCCTACGGAAGCCGATGCGGTATTTGACTATAAATGGACGACAGAAGCGCTATGCAATCTGATGGATAACGCCATTAAATACACCCCCCCGGGCGGCAGGATACAAATCTCAGTCAGGGAATACGATTTGTTTTGCCGCATTGATGTAGCGGATACTGGGATTGGAATTTCAGAAGCAGAGCAGGCAAAAGTGTTTTCCCGTTTTTACCGTTCCCCATCTGTCAGCGAACAGGACGGCGTGGGGATCGGTTTATATCTGACCCGCCAGATTTTAGCCGGGCAAGGCGGATATATTAAAGTGGCATCATCGTTAGGTGGCGGCTCGGTTTTTTCTATGTTTTTGCCCCGAAAGGCTTGAATTCTTACAAAACTGTTAGAATTGCTTATCCACTGGAAAGATTCTGGAAAGAAACTCATGATAAAGTCTGTATTGTAGCAATACAGACTTTATCTTTGGAGGTATCTATCATGACCATTTTGCAGACACATGATTTGAAAAAGGTTTACGGCACCGGTGAAAACGCTGTTCATGCTCTCGCCGGCATCAATCTGCAGGTGGAAAAAGGAGAATTTGTGGCTATTGTCGGTACATCCGGCAGCGGCAAGAGCACGCTCCTGCACATGCTGGGTGGACTGGACCGCCCTACAAGCGGCACGGTTTGGGTGGATGGAAAGGACATCTTTTCGCTGAAGGATGAAGAGCTGATCATCTTCCGCCGCCGCAAGATCGGCTTTGTGTTCCAGAATTATAACTTGGTCCCTGTGCTTAACGTCTATGAAAACGTCGTGCTGCCCATCCAATTGGACGGCAATACGCCAGATTCCGCCTATGTGGACAGCATCATTGAAACATTGGGGCTTAAGTCCAAACTGCAAAACCTGCCCAATAACCTCTCGGGTGGGCAGCAACAGCGGGTTGCCATCGCACGCGCTTTAGCGGCAAAGCCCGCCATCATTTTAGCGGATGAACCCACCGGCAATCTGGATTCCAGGACCAGCCAGGATGTGTTGGGGCTGCTAAAGGTCACAAGCCGGAAATTCGTCCAAACCATTGTGATGATTACCCATAACGAGGAAATTGCCCAGTTAGCCGACCGCATCGTCCGCATCGAGGACGGCTTGATCGTCGCTCGATAAGGAGGTGCACAGCATGAACGTAGCCAACCGAAAATGTATCCGCCGGCTGAGCATGAAAAGCATGAAAGCGGCAAGAACAAGAAATCTTATTGCCATTCTTGCCATTGCCTTGACCGCCGTACTGTTTACTTCCCTGTTCACGGTGGCACTGTCGATTAATCATTCCTTTCAACAGGCCAACTTCCGGCAAGCCGGAGGCTGGAGTCATGGAACGTTCAAGTATATGACCCGGGAGCAGTTTGATGAGATTAAAACCGATCCCTTCATCAAGCAGTATGGGCTGCGCCGCTTTGTGGGTATGCCGGCCGGCGCGCCGTTTCGCAAATCTCATGTGGAAATTGGATACAGCGATGCGAACCAGGCGCACTGGATGTACTGCGATCCTATAGAAGGCCGGTTACCTGCCGAGGGTACCAATGAGGCCGCCACCGATACCCGGGTATTGAAACTGCTGGGCGTTGAACCGGTATTAGGAAACCAGTTTACCATGACTTTTGATGTGGACGGCACAGAGGTGACGGAAACCTTTACCCTGAGCGGCTGGTGGGAATATGACGAGGCAATTGTCGCTAACCATGTTCTCATTCCCCACAGCCGCGCAAAGGCTATCTATAATAAAGTCGGCATCGGGGGCGGTATCGGCAATGACGGGATGACCGGTTCATGGAATATGGATGTCATGCTGGACAGCTCGCTGCACATCAAACAGGATATTAATAAGATTCTGGCAAATCATGGTTATCAAAATGAAAGCCGTTCAACAGGAAACAATTATATTTCAGCAGGTGTCAACTGGGGCTACAGCGGCTCACAGCTTGCCGACAATATAGACCCAATAACCGTCATCGCCATTGTATGTCTTTTGCTGATCATTATCTTTACAGGCTATCTGATTATCTATAACGTATTTCAGATCTCCGTTTCAAACGATGTTCGTTTCTACGGCCTGCTTAAAACCATCGGCACTACGGGGCGGCAACTGCAGAGCATAATCCGTCAGCAGGCGCTGCTACTATCCTTAATTGGCATTCCCCTTGGATTGCTGATGGGCTATGGCGTCGGTATTAAGCTGACCCCTGTGATCCTGTCTCAGCTCAACGGTGTTGTACAGGACGCGGTGTCGACAAGTCCGCTGATTTTCATTGGTTCCGCGCTTTTTGCTCTGGTCACGGTGGTGATCTCCTGCCGCAGGCCGGGGCGGATGGCAGCAAGAGTATCTCCTGTGGAGGCTGTTCGCTACACCGAGGGGACGGCGAGTAAGAAAGCAATACGCAAGGCGCAGTCAGGAGCATCACTGCCCAAAATGGCATGGGCGAACCTGGGGCGCAACCGCAGCAAGACAGCAATAACAGTGACTTCACTATCACTGGCCGTGCTGCTGCTCAATATGACAGTCACCTTTACAAATGGTTTTGACCTGGATAAATATCTGGCAGATGTGGTTTCGGATTTTATCGTGGCGGATGCAGGCTACTTTCAGACAGATAATTTATGGTCTGCGGAGTCCTTGCCAGAAGAAATTATCTCCGCGTTGAAGACCAACCCTGGTATTGAAGCCGGGGGACGTGTATATGGCAAAAGCAGCCCGGTGGAGGAGTTTGTCACCGAGAGATATTACCGTGCGGTGAACAGCAGGTGGAGCGATCAGGAAACATTGGACAACGCTGTCGCCTTTATGGGAAAAAATGAAGAAGGCCTGCTGGCCGACCAGGTACAGCTTTACGGGATGGAGAGCTACGCCCTCGACAAGCTCCGGGTGCTGGAGGGCGATTTGTCCAAGCTCCGTGAACCTGGCGGACGCTATGTCGCAGCCGTGTACAGTGAGGACGATTACGGCAACCTGATTTCAGATTCCCATTGGGCAAAGCTTGGAGACACCGTCACCCTGCGCTATGTGACAGAGTATGAGTATTATGATCCTGAAACGGGCGAGATTCTTGACCCTGGTAATCTTCCCGACGACCAACCTTACCGGCATCGGGCCAAAGCTTATCAGGACATTGATTACCAAGTGGCGGCCCTGATCACTGTGCCGCGTTCCCTCAGCTATCGCTATTATGGCACCGACGAGTTCGTCATGAGCGACCGGACATTTATTCAGGACAGCGGCACCAGCAACGTTATGTATTACGCCTGCGATGTCAGTGACGAGAATACTGCCGGTATGGAGGCTTTTCTGGCTGATTTGACCAATAAGCAGATGCCGCAGTTCGACTATGAAAGCAAAGCAACTTATGCCGCGGAGTTCGACTCTTTCCGCAATATGTTTCTGATGTTGGGAGGCGTACTAAGCTTTATCGTCGGGCTTGTAGGCGTGCTCAATTTTCTCAATGCGATTCTGACGAGCATTCTGACACGCCGCCATGAGCTTGCCATGCTCCAGTCCATCGGCATGACCGGCAAGCAGCTCAAAACCATGCTGATTTGGGAGGGGCTGTATTACGCTCTGGGTGCTGTGGCAGTGTCGCTTTTGCTCAGCATTGCCGCCGGTCCGCTGTTATCCAATGTACTGGCCGGTATATTCTGGTTCTTTACCTATCGTTTTACGGTTTTACCCATCCTTTTGGTTGCTCCGGTTTTCACGCTGCTCGGCATTGCCGTGCCGCTGACGGTGTACCGCGCTTTTTCCAGACACTCTGTTGTTGAGCGCTTGAGGGAAGCGGAATAGCCGAGAGAAAGCACTCTTATCGGTAGGGTTAATCATATGCTCATATAAAACAGGAGGAATGGCTGTGATATTTATTAATCCTCAGGATTTTTATAGTAGACACATTATAATAGATTGGCTATACTATATTCATACTATTATTACATAAATTTCCCAATATCCACAAAGAATTATGGATCAGTCCAGGTATATAAATCAGTAGGAATAATCTGCCTGTCTCCCAACGTAATAAAATGACAGGGGTTTATCGCTAAGTATGACATATTATTGACTGCACTTTTCGTGTGTGGTTATAGCCTAGAAATGGGCAATTAATTTAGAAACAAGCCATGAAGGTTTACTTGACTGCAGAAACAGTCGGTTTATCTTGGTGGCTTTTTTTTATTTTACCGGTATGTTTTTTCTGGAATACTGACATTTGTCTGGTATTTAGATCCTGAAAAAAGGAGGTGTCATGCTAGCTCAAATTATTGGGTGCGATCTTGCAAACAACAAACTGGACATGGAAAAGAATTGCCCATCTATAGCAATACTTTTTCTGTCCCTACAGAGGAGGAAATCTTTTTGAGTACAGTAAGTACTGCCGAAATTATTCAAGTAAGCAAAAAGTGCAAAGCCTGCGATCATTGCACATCAATATGCCCAACCGGAGCAATGATCGGTAAGTTGGGGCAAAAACATCATATTGACTATAGGAAATGTATCCATTGCGGACAATGCCTGATCAATTGCCCCTTTGGCGCAATTCAGGACCAGTCCGCAATTGATACGGTGCAACAGGCATTAAAGGACCCTGCTAAATATGTAGTTGTGCAGGAGGCGCCGGCTGTCCGTGTAGCACTGGGAGAGGAATTTGGCCTGGCCCCGGGCACCAACAGCAAAGGGAAAATGCACGCCGCCCTTCGCAGACTAGGCTTTAAACAGGTTTATGATACTGAGTTTGCTGCCGATCTGACCATCATGGAAGAAGGCACGGAACTGATCCACCGCATCTTCAATGCCGCAGGGGTACCCGGCTACGAAGAGAGCGGACCGCTGCCGCAATTTACTTCGTGCTGCCCGGCCTGGGTCAAATACGCAGAGAATAGGTATCCCCAGGTGTTGCCCTATATTTCCTCAGCAAAATCCCCCCAGCAGATGTTTGGCGCTGTGGCCAAAACCTATGCTGCCCAAAAGCTGGGGGTTGATCCGCGGAACATGTATGTTGTATCAGTGATGCCGTGTACCGCCAAAAAATATGAATGTAATCGCACCGAGTTCATCTCTTCCGGTTACCAGGATGTGGATGTGGTGATTACGACCCGAGAACTTGCCCTGTTAATCAAAGATGCCGATATTGACTTCCTGTCTCTGCCGGACGAGGAAGCTGATCGTCTCATCGGCAGTTCAACCGGAGCCGCTACCATTTTTGGGGTTACCGGTGGGGTCATGGAAGCCGCTCTAAGAACTGCCTACGAAATTCTCAGCGAGCAAGCCCTCCCCCGGCTGGAATTTAAGCCGGTGCGGGGTCTCCAACCGGTTCGCGAGGCTTCGGTTGAGATTCCGGTAAAAGCACTGGGGAAAACGGTGCCGGTCAATGTCTGTATTGTCACGGGCACCAGATATGTAGGGTCTGTTATTGAAGATGTATTAGCGGGCAGAAGCAAATACCATTTCATTGAGGTCATGAATTGCCCGGGTGGTTGTATTAACGGTGGAGGACAGCCGATCCGCAGGGATCTATATTAAAGAAAGGTGATGGCAATGAATCTTTTTATAGAAAAACCCCTTTTTTCTAGAAGACAGTTCTTAAAAGGATCCGGGATTCTAATCGGAACCGCCGTGCTAACCGGTATATTTGCCAAATTTGGTTTCGATGCTTTTGCAGCTTCTGATGAGTATATTGAGAAAAGGGCCGCGGGCCTGTATTCTCTGGACGAATCCATGGCAATCCGCAAATCACATGAGAACCCGGAAATACTTCAGCTTTATAAAGACTTCCTTTCTCCCGGCGAGGTAAAACCAATCAGCGAAAAGGCACATCACCTGCTTCATACGAAATACGGAAAAGACATTCCCACCTTTATTCAGCAACTTAAAAATGAAGCATCTGAAGCCGCTTAAGGAGGAATCTAAATGAGTAAAATCCAAGGAAAAGTCCTTAAACATAGTGAACAGACCAGAACCATGCACTGGATCCATCTGCTTTGTTTCCTAATTCTTGGTTTGACCGGTATCGGATTCTATTTTGATAGCGCCGGGATAAGCAATCTATTTGGGGGCGAAGCCAATGCCTCTCTGGTTCACAGATGGGCAGGTGTTCTTTTCACCGCCGGACCCGCAATATACATATTGTTGAACTTTGAGAGATTCTCCAAGTTCATCGATACGATTTCCAGCTTTACTAAAGATGATATCAGTTGGCTTAAAACCATGGGAGGTTATATCCCTTTCATTAAAGTGGAAAATCCCCCCCCGCAGGACAAATACAATGCCGGTCAGAAACTTCTGGGCGGAATAATTATTATCGGCTGTCTCTTAATGATTTTGACCGGATTTCCCATGTGGTTATGGCGGCACCTGGTTCCCGCCGCCTTCCTGGCAATTTGTTACAGTATTCACCTGTGGGTGGCCGTAATTCTTATCCTGGCCATTGCAGGGCACTTCTTTCTGGCTGCTATTCATCCCAAATCCAGAGTGGAATTTGCCTCAATGATGCTGGATGGCTATATTGATGCTGAAATCAGTGCCCACCATAATGCCAAATGGTTTAACACTCTGCAGGAAGTCAAGGAAAAAATTTAACCTGAGCCGTTAAATTTAGGCCCATAATAAAGGGGACGAGTTGCGAATTGCTTTCCAGAAAATATTTCCTTTGACGAATTAATATTAAATATGGTATAGTACTAAAGTAGCAAAGTTAAGAAGGCTTTACCAGTCAACGTACATATATTTTTATGAATTGAACCCATGAAGGGCGCTGTAGAAAACGGCACTTTTTGTGGGTTTTTTATTTTTATAAAAAGATAAAAGAGGTCCATTCCAGAACTTACTATTTTCCCATAATGAAGAGGCTGCCCGATAAAGCAGGTATGTATTATATTCCCTCTCAGACAAGGATACTTTTACCACCAAAGTATCCTTTCTTTTTTTTATGGTTTCTTGCAACTCACATCTCGCACTGTGAGGGATTAAGTTATAAATAAAGCGATTAACGATGCTGCACCAGCATCTTATGGCTGGTGCAGCTTTATTGCGCGTTAATATAAGTTTATTTTGATATTAAGTAATCAGAGAAAAGGTATTTATCCTTTCCTATTCTCCACTGATAAAGTCACCCAGAATGCCGCCTGCACCTTTTTGTTCACCTCGGTTACCTGCTCTTGCGGCTGCTGTTATCCGGTCAGCCAGGCGGGAGAGGGGCAGGCTCTGCAGGTACACCTTGCCGGGGCCGGTTAAGCTGGCCATGAATAATCCTTCTCCGCCAAACAGGGCGTTTTTGAAGCCCCCAATAAACTGGATATCGTAATCAACCGTTGCGGCAAAAGCCGCCAGGCATCCGGTATCGACCCTTATGGTTTCACCTGCTGCCAGATCTCTTTCTATGATGGTGCCTCCAGCATGAACAAATGCCATGCCATCACCTTCAAGCCTCTGCAGTATAAAACCTTCCCCTCCGAATAATCCGGCACCAATCTTTTTAGTAAAGGCAAGTTCTATCTCTATCCCTCTGGCAGCGCAGAGAAATGAATCTTTCTGGCAGAGGAATCTTCCTCCCACTTTCTGCAGATCAATGGGTATTATTTTACCTGGAAAAGGAGCGCCAAAACCAACCCGTGATTTTTGTCTGTCCTCATTCAAAAATGTAGTTATAAAAAAACTTTCCCCGGTAATCATGCGCTTGAATCCTTTGAACAGTCCTCCCCCGGTACCAGTCTGCATTCTTATGCCCTGCTCCATATAAACCATTGCACCGGCTTCTGCTCTAACCCCTTCACCGGGATCAAGTTCAATCTCAACAATCTGCATATCATCCCCATACAAGGTATAATCGATAACATCAGCCATAATATTCGCCTCCTTTAATATTGAGAGTTTTGCATAATTAACTTTTTCCTATGATTAAGCAGTAACTTTGCAAATGTCATCCTGAGGCAAGCCGAAGGATCTTAATATTCTTCGCTGAGGCTCAGTATGACAAATGGGGTTTTGGGAATTATGCAAAACTCTCTATTAAGTGCACTTAACCCAAGCACCCATTCCATAATAATTAATTAAGGACTCTTATGGCAATATACAAATAAGACCAGGCATAAGAATTGTCCCCATGCCTGGTCTCCGGGCCTGGAAATATCAAACATTAGTAAACCGCAGCTCCACTTTGAATAAATCACCATCAATTTTGATTGTGAATTTACCTCCGCAGATCTGGGTAAAACTCTGGGCAATGGATAGTCCCAATCCAGATCCTTCAGTGGTTCTTGCCTCATCTCCTCTTACAAAGCGCTGCAGTATTTCTTCCTCCGTAAAGTTCATTTCATAATTGGCCGTATTTTTAATGGTGGCCACCGCATCTTTCCCGTCCAGCGTCAGGTCTATAAACACCCTGGAACCGGTAAGAGAGTATTTCAAAGCATTGCTAATCAGATTCTCCCATACCCGGTACAATTTTTTGCCGTCACTCCGGATATAGACCGGGTCATCCGGGATGTTGCACCGGAAGGTCAGACCTGAAGCTTTCACCGGTTCCTCCATATCCGCCAGAGTTTGCTTGATAAGCCGGGCCAGATCGATTTGTTCCATATCCAGGTTAAGGTTGTCACTGCTCGCTTTGGACAGGTCGAACAAATCCTGAATGAGGTTTTTTAAACGCTCTGATTTTTGAGCCAGAATTTTAATATAATCACTCACATGCTCAGGCAGATCCTCTTCTTTCTGCAAAAGGTCGACATAGCTGATAATAGAAGTCAGGGGCGTTTTCAAATCGTGCGATACGTTGGTAATCAGTTCGACTTTCATATGTTCGGATTTTACCTTCTCTGCTACGGCAGCATTCATACCCTCCTGGATGGAGTTGAGATTCTGCGCGGCCGGGTAAATATCGGCGTCTGCGGCTGCCTCTAATCTGATATCCATATCGCCGTTCTTGATGAGTTCAATATGGTCCATCAGTCTGCCCAGATCCCCCAAAGTATCATCATAGTGCTTCAGATAACGGTAAATCAGATACAAACCTGCACCGGCTATCATAAAAGCCGCCAGTAATGACAGAGTGCCTGAGCCTATAGCCGTAATTAAAAACAGCACTGACAGCAGAGCCAGAATTGCCTCGATTGCTACCAGCCCATAAGCCCGTTTCAGCATCGCCTGGTGCCAGGAATACCTCTTTTCATATTGGCGGTACCAGGTCAAGAGAGAATTGATCGAATTGTGAGTAAAAAACTTCTTGCCGTTAATGTACAGGTCAATGAGCATAAGGTAAAACCACCATAGACCAAGCACCAGAGGGCAGATAGCCAACTGCAAGTTTAAGGCACGGTCAAAGGCCCCGAAATAATCGGAGGAAAATCCCACCGACACGGTTAAAACCAGCAGGGAAAGCAATATCTTTACTTCCAGCCACATCCAGCCTGACCAGGAGGCCAGTTTCCGGTCAAACTCACGCTTGTCCGGGCGTCTAATTATCGTGTAAGCCAGTAATAACAGCCCGAATATCAGAAGGCATCCATAAATCCATCTCATGACAGAGAGCAATTGCTGTTCCTGATAATAGGAAGAATGCCCATAGGGGTTCTGCACCAGGTCATCTTTTACTGCCAACAAGACCTGACTATGGGCCAGCTTGGCCAGGTAGGCCGGGTATCTTTCTGTCGGAAGCAGATTGTCCCGGTAGCCGCTGTCCATTCTTTGTATATCGACCGGCTTACCGTCGTCAATGACCCACAGTTTGTGCCCGTCAAAGTACCAGAAGTATTTATAACCTTCAGGCAAAACCGGCATCTTTCCCGAGTTGCTTAATGACGACAGATCACCTTTAATGTTCTTAAGGATAAGTCCACTGTCCCGGTTAACCACACAATACTTGATATTCTGTCCTTCTTCATCCAATGCATTTTTAGATGATTCCAAATCGTTGCTATCCGAAGAACCGAGTGCCAGGAAAAACATCATATCAAAATAGTCAGCGGTCCGCTGCTTGAAACTAACACTGTCTCTATAATCAAGGAAAGGATCCTTCCAACCCCTCCCAACCCCGTCTGAATCAAGCAATGCGATCAGAGCAATTGCAAGCAGGCCGGCCAGAATGCTGACAGCCAGAAAAAAGCAGATCCAGACTTTAAATGGTTTAGATTTTTTCAATTTTGTATCCAATGCCCCATACCACCTTTAAGTATTTAGGCTCTTTCGGGTTTATTTCGATCTTTTCCCGGATACGGCGAATATGTACCATAACCGTATTCTCCACCCCGTAGGCCGGAGCTTCCCAGACCCGTTCATAAATCTCTTCGGCCGGAAAGATACGTCCGGGTGAATGCATCAAAAGCTCCACGATCCTGGTTTCGGTAGCGGTCAACTTTACCAATTCGCCATCAACCGTCAGGGTATGGCTTTCCAGGTCAAAACATAGTCCCCCGGATTGAAGCAGGTTGGACCTGCTCCCGATATTGACATCCCCCAGACTTAAATAACGGCGCAGTTGGGACTTGACCCGGGCCATGAGCTCCATGCTATTGAAAGGCTTGGTCACATAATCGTCCGCCCCCATGGACAGGCCCAGAACTTTGTCCGTATCCTCGGATTTGGCCGACAGGATTATGATGGGTATATTCTTTTCCTCCCGAATTTTCAGCGTGGTAGACAGCCCATCCAGCTTTGGCATCATCACATCGAGAATAATCAATTGTACCTTTTGAGTGCTTATGATATCCAGTGCCTGCAACCCATCGTAGGCCTTCAGTGCCTCATAGCCCTCATTCCGGAGATTGATAGCGATCGCGTTTACAATCTCCCGGTCATCATCTACCACCAGGACCCGTTGTTTCTCCACATTTATCACCACCCTTCGCTCGAAGCTGTAAACCCTCAGCCTTAACTATACCTTAAATGGTAAGACTAAAGAAAAACCGGATAGATTTCTTAAGAATTTCTTACATCTTTCAGGCATGGGATATTCCAGGTACGTCCAGGTACGGGGACGGTTCTTGCGCCGGCTCTGTGGAAAAGGTGTTTTATTACAAGCCGCTGGTCAGCGAAATCGAATATAATGAATATACTACCCCATCATTAATTGACCGCTTGTACGCCGGCAGCGCCAAAAACCTGGCCGGCTCTTTATTGGGGAGTCAAAAACTTGATGATGCTGATTGAAGGTGATCGAGATGTGTGAAGAAAAAAGAACCTTGAAAGAAAGATTGCTGGCGATTATGCAGCACAGCCGGAAGTCCCGATTCATCATAGCAATATCTGTTCTGCTCCTGGCAGCTTTGGTGGGTGGGGCGGTACTGCTCGGGGCAGGGACCGGTCGAAGCAGCCAGGTACCTCCCCGTATCTATATCGGATCAGAATTCGGAAAGACCAGGGAAGCCATAATGGGTGGCTATGATTGGAAATATCACGGCAAATTTATCATCGCCGATGCATCTCATCCCCAGGTATTCGATTATAAGGATGCGAATATTATTAATGCTTCCGGTTCAGAACAGCTAATTATCAGCACTCAAAAAACCAAGATGGACCAAAAGTATAACTTCAAGTTGGAGAAAATCAGCATATATAAAAATAACGATTTGATGAAATTTGATGCGGCGGCCAGCTATATGAATCATTCTTTGTATCTGCAGACCCCACCCGAAGCCGGAGATTATATATATTGCCTTACCTTAAAGTATGACCAGGGTACGGTTGATTACGGATTTGTGGTACGAGTGCCGGATTATCATTTAGCCAGGATTGCCCAATTCCAAACGCCCTATATCGGAAATAACGTTAAGGTTTCAAGGCTGGCCGGCTTAATGCCTGCTCCTGACCCATGTTTTATCCAGCAGTATATTTCCATGGTGACGGATAAGCGGCCGTATAAACTGACCGTGTTTTATGAAACTAAAGCCAATGACTCCTATCCTGGTGCATGGCCCATAGTTGATAACGGCAGTGCCGTTTACTTAAATTTGCAAAAAAATGCCCTGGTATTGTTCTGCATGATCGACAACCTGGATGAGCTAACCTTTTCGCTGCGGAATTCACCGTCGGACGGGGATCTGGATGTTTCAAAATATGATACTTCATTTACCTTGCAAAGAGATTCTTTCGAGGGGAAATACGGAGACCTCACCGTGCTGAGGCAGAATTTGGACGAATTACAGTCAACATTAACCGCAATGCCTTCCAATCGCAAGGCAAACTAGAAGCTGATTGACCCAGTTCTACAGCCCTGAGACTTACGTGTCATCCTGAACATTAGTGAAGGATCTTTCCCCTTGCGAATCGGGAAGATCCTTCGGCTTTGCCTCAGGATGACATTGCACCGCCTTGCGTCCTTAATAGTCGCAAGGGAACATCAGTTGTACCAGTAGGGCATAGACCCGGCCTACGGTTTTATTTTCGTGATAAGATACTAAAAAGCCCTGCCCGCCTATGGTTGAGGCGGAGCAGGGCTCAGCTTAGAGGTTAGATTCTTACCGTGGCAGTGTACCAGGTATTATTTTTCTTGATCAGGAAGACATGTTTACCGGAATCCTGATTATCAGTATTGATCCAAAGGGTTTTATCAGATTTATCAGTAAGCTTGATTACATCATCATCCGGTGTTATCTGATACATGCAGGTGAAGCTGGTAAGGTTGAAATTACCCAGTTTGTATTCGGTATAGGTATCGCCATCCCGCTCTTCTTCATCACCGGTGGCGGTAACTGTCAGCTTGGTGGGCGCATCCCAGTAAATGACCGCAGCGTATGTTTTATCATTATCGTCGGTTACGGTTATGGTATACTTGCCGGATTCACGCTGAACGTCAAACCAGAGAGTTTCATCGCTGTTGGGATCAAGTGACACGATGGAACCATTATCTTTCTGCAGGGTTATTGAATCCACATCATCCTCGGCCAGGCTGATATCCTCATCATCTACTACAAATACATATTCTTCATATACTTTGCCGTCATGGCCGCCGGTCCGGCCGGTCGCTTCCAATGTTCCGGCAATAACTTCCTCGTCTTCATCTTCATTTTCCACAACAGTAACCTTACAGGTAGCTGATACGCTTGTATCCTTGGTAGATGTAGCTGTGATCTTTACCGTGCCGGTTTCGTCATCAGCCGCAGTAACTACGCCCTTTTTGACCTTGGCCAGACTGGTATCACTGCTGGACCAGGTAACATCATTATCAGTGTCGCCGTCTTCATATGTTACAACTGCTTTGAGCGTAATGGATTCCCCTTGCTCCACTTCGGCTGTCCTGGGCAGACTTACTGATTCAACGTCAGTTTCGTCGGTTTCGCCAGTTCCGTCGATTATGTCCAGCAGTCTTTCCAAAATCGCAGCCATCTCGGCCCGGGTGATATAATTGTTAGGATTAAAGTATCCGTTGGGAGTACCGCTGATAATTCCTTCCTGATAGAGCGCCAGAACGTAACCCAGCTCTTCATCAGTCATAAGAATATAGTCTTTGAAAGGAATATCGCTGGTATCTACCGGTTCCAAACCCAGCGCTTTGGCAATCATGACCGCAGTCTGGACACGGGATGCCTGTCCGTAGCAGTTGAAACCATTTGTTGGGATAATGTTCCTTTGGTAGGCTTTGTAGTAATCCTGCTGGAGCCATGACGGCACATTACTGTAGCCAGTATAATAATCATCTTCATCGCCTGTAGTAGCTTCAGCCGCAATACGCATAATCAGTGACAGAGCTTCGGCCTGGCTGAGCTGCTGATCCGGCCGGAAAGAGCCATCAGGATAACCTTGGAAGAGTCCGATATTGTACATGCTTCCGATGTAGTTGGACGCCCAATGAGACCCAACATCCTTAAAAGGCGATTTATTAAACCCTTTATTTGCCTTCATATTAGTTCTGAATTGTTGCTGCAGAGAAGCGTTGACCCTTTGCTGTAGGCCCCAGTTTTGATTTTGGAACTTTACTGTCTGCATATTCTGTTTCTTTTGGAAATTGGATGATTGCTTCATTGATCCATAGGCATTACCATTGGCCAGTACAGGTCCGGCTAATATAACTACCAGGACCAGACTCAGTACGACCGCTAAACTTCTTTTCATATTTATTCCTCCTTTACTATTCTTGTTTATATATACGCAGTAAATTTCTATTATTAGGGGTATGAAAAAAGTATTATTATTTAATTCCAGTTGGATACTTTCCCGCATAAAAAAACAACCAGGCATGGGAGCCATTCCCATACCTGGTTGTTCATGTCTGTTTTTAGAAGCTAACCTTGATGGCCCATGCGCCTGGTCTGGTCGAACATTTCTTTTATCGACCATAGATTTATAAAAGCATTATAGCCCCAGAACATGGACCAGGCGGAGCTATGTACGGCTGCACTTAAATAGACAAACGCCAGCCCCAGCAGCATAAAAGCGACCCAGGGCCGGCTGCCCCAGCAGGCTTCCAGCTTTACTATCAATATGTGATAAAGCCCTATGGTAACAAGTACATATAAGCCAAAATAAATACCAATCAATTGCATATAATCTACCTCCTCCGCAGGTATGAGAACTATCCCGCTGCTTTCTATTTCTTGTGCTTTTCGATTTGTTCGGCCAGTTCGTTTAAATAGGTCCAGCGTTCGAGCAGGTATTCCAGGCGCTGCTCGATTTCCTGCCGGGTGGGCATAAGCTTTTCCAATAATAAATAGTCAGTGGCAGCCTGGTCGATCTGGACATTGATATCCTTTAATTCTTGTTCTGTATCAGCTATTTTATCATCAATTTCTTGAAATTCTCTTTGTTCATTGTAAGTAAACTTGAGGGGCCGCTCCTTTTCACCGCTTCCATCATTCTTTTTCTTAGATTCCGGCGCCGGGCTTTCATCGGGTTTATCCGCTTTAACAGAATGCTCCAGATAATCAGAATAATTACCGGTGTATTCACTGATTTTTCCCGCTCCCTCAAATGCCAGTATTCTCCTGGTGATACGGTCCAAAAAATAGCGGTCATGCGATACGGCTATTACGGCACCGGGGAAATCATCCAGATAATCCTCCAGTATGGTCAGGGTTTCAATATCCAGGTCATTACCGGGTTCATCCAATAGGAGAACATTGGGAGCACCCATTAAGATACGCAAAAGGTGCAATCTCCGTTTTTCTCCCCCGGACAGTTTGCTAAGGGTGGTCCATTGGGCTGCAGGCGTGAATAAAAAGGTCTCCAGCATCTGGGAAGCGCTTAAGAGTTTCTGTCCGGTTTTCAGGTACTCGCCTGCCTCCCGGATATAGTCGATCACCCTCATATCATCCGGCAAATGGCTGCTTTCCTGGGGAAAATAACCGATTTTTACCGTACTGCCTATTTCCACATTACCCGTAGCGGGCGTAATCTCACCGCTCATTATATGCAAAAGGGTAGATTTTCCTATACCATTCGGTCCTACTATGCCCAAGCGCTCATCCCGGGCGATGGTACATGAATAGTCCGCGATAATCGTTTGAGGCCCAAAGCTATGGGAGACTTCTTTTAGTACAATAGTTTTCTTGCCCAACCGGCTGGCCGCCGAAGATATCTGCAGAGGCGGGGCAGTAGTACGGAACGGCTCATCCTTAAGCTGTTCAAACCGTTGGATACGGGCTTTTTGCTTGGTACTGCGGGCCCGTGCCCCCCTTCGAATCCAAGCCAGCTCTTTACGCAAAAGGGCTTGTTTTTTACCGGCCGCAGCCTCTTCCTGGCTTTCCCGTTCCAGTTTGCGTTCCAAATACAGGCTATAGTTGCCGGGATAACTGTAAAGGTTGGCCCCATCTATCTCAATGATACGGTTGGTCACCCGTTCCAGAAAATAGCGGTCATGGGTGACCATTAAAAGTGCCCCGGCAAATCTTTGCAGATAATTTTCCAGCCAGTCAATAGCTTGATTATCCAGGTGATTGGTAGGCTCATCCAGGATCAGCAAATCCGCCGGATTCATCAGAGCCGCTGCGAGTCCCACCCTTTTGCGCTGCCCCCCGGAAAGCCGGCTCATCGGTACATCGAACTGTTTTATACCCAGCCGGGTCAGTATGCCCCGGGCCTCACTTTCCAGATTCCAGGCATCCAGTGCTTCCATCTGCTGGCTTAATCGCGCTACTTGCTGTGCTATGGCTGCACCGGCCGCTTCCGATTCGAGCGCCTCGCGATAGCGGCGCCAGACTTGCATAGCCTGAGCATCCCCGCTTAAGGCGGTATCCAGGACAGTAGCCTCCGGGTCATAAGGTGGATTCTGGGGAAGATATTCCATTCGCAGATTGCTGTTCCTTACCATCTGGCCCCGGTCAGGCTCTTCCCGGCCTGCGATAAGCTTTAGAAAGGTCGACTTGCCCGAACCGTTGATTCCCACCAGGCCAATTTTTTCGTCTTCATCTATACCAAAAGATATTTCTTGCAGAATGGTTTTTACACCGTAAGTTTTGCTGACATTATCCATGGTCAGGAGATTCATAACCTTCATGTTCCTTTGTCCTGTATTAATAGGTTATATTATAGCCTTTTCCGCCTGAACTTAATAGAAACAAATATCGTAATCAAGCGCATCCTTTCGCCCCTTAAGGCCCGCTCCTAACGCCGGGCCACAGGGTGGCCTCCAGATTGACAGCGCTTGCGGGGTTGGGGTGTTAACAAAGGGTTTGGGTTTTCAATGTTTCCAAGTCGGCTTGTTTTTTAAACACTTTTGAGAGCAGGACGGTTCTTACATTCGGGGGCAACCAGGCAAATTTATAATCACAGCATGATTTATAGCCCATCTCAAATTTTCTGGTTACTATTCCGGTTACCGGTAGAATGACTCCATCTTCAAAACATATATCAATTCTACAACTGCGTCTCATTACTATATCATTGAAATACTCTTCGGAAAGAGTAAACATTAAGGAATCTGCGCTTATTCTTACGATATTAATGCTGATCGGATCTTGTAAATCGAAATATAGGATACCTTCCAGGTCCCAAACCATATCGATATAATGGCAGGAAGGATTTATGACCAGCTCAGAAATGTATATCCTGTTCCCGCTTATGTAATGGAGCCTGGTTTCATATTCGTATATCTTTTTGCCTTTTTCCACGTAGAAAAACATACGAATGATTTCATTTACATTAATCATCCGCACTCCATCAGCCTGAAATGGCTCAAAAATATACCCGTTTTCGCCCAGTATCATATTCCCCTGCCAGCTGGATATGCCCGTTTTAGTTTCAATATTTAAGGTTCCCAATATTATAGGTTCATCCAGTGCTTCATTCAGCAGCAGGCTGACATTCAGCAAGTTATCAATCATTATATCGGCCATGACCGGTTCGAATTGCTTGCCTCGGTTTTGGGAAATATCAGTGATCACCTCTTCGATCGGTTTTGGTTCCTTGTAGCTCCTTTGGGATAACATGGCGTCAACTGCATCGGCCACGCCGATGATTCTACTCTCCAAAGGTATTGATGTTCCCGCCAGCCCCTCCGGGTAACCGGTGCCGTCATACCTCTCATGATGGCATTTTACTACCTGGGATATGTATTTACTGTCATATTCGCCTATGGTCAGCAAGTCTTTGGCAATTTGCTGGCTATATATTACATGGTTTTTGATGGTATCGTATTCGTCCTCCGATAACTTGGTTTTTTTATTTAATATGTATTCCGGAATATACAGTTTGCCCACATCGTGTAATAGGGCCGCTACATATAGCCCCTCTATTTCCTCTGCGCTTAAATCAAAACTTTTGGCTAATATAAGCGACCAGTTCGCCACATTGTACTGGTGATTTATCATAAAAGGTTCGTGAATCTTTACTATATTATCCAGTACATGAATACTATTCAAAAAACTTCTTTTATCTTTATACTGATTATAATGAAGAGAAAACCTGCCGTTAATTCCCTGCAGTTTGCTCAAAAACTCCTCGTTCATTATTAAATCAATACAGATGTTAAGATCGGCATTATAGGTCCCTAGATATAAACATCCGATTATATCCAGTTTATCATGCAAATGGTTATAGAGCGGAATAAGGATTTCCTTCTTAATACCGTTTAATAAAGGGGTATATTCTTTACCTTTGTAATAATTGCCAGCACAAGTATCCAGCGTAATAATCTGTTTCTCTTCCAAAAGCAGTTCAATTAGATTATTGGCGGCGTCATCCCCGGTACTAATAATTTGATTTTCGTATTCAACAGAACCGGCACCTGTTTTCGTATGAGTAAATTGTGCCATTACGCAGGACTTATCATCATTAAACATCATGATTTTACCAATATCGTAATCCATCAAATTCAGGATTCCGTTCAAATCCTTCAACATATATAAGTCTATTTCATTTCTATCGTTGGGCAATTCATATGTACTTATCATATTTGCACCCCTGGTATAAATTTTTTAATAAAACAGCCAAAATGGTTTAAATAACTTAATATAAAATCATAGCCTAACCGTCAGATAACATACATGGAGGAAAATATGCATTCAAACAGTATTTTTGAGATACTAGTCAATTGGCGTAATTTTAGGTTAAAGCTTTTTTTCCAGGGCATAGTGGTCGGTCTTTTGGCCGGCACGGTGGTAGTACTGTTCCGGCTTATACTGGAGCAATCATACTGGGGGCTGCAGCACCTCTATGGGCTTTTGCGTTCAGGCAGTCCCTGGCTTTTGTTCGTATGGGCGATAGTACTGGTATTTATTGCTTACCTGCTGGGGACCATGGTCCAAAAGCAGACATTAATCGGCGGAAGCGGCATTCCGCAGGTAAAAGGGGTAGTAGCGGGACACTTGCAAATGAATTGGCTTGCCATAATAGTGTGGAAATTTATCGGCGGGGTTCTCGCCATTGGTTCCGGTCTGTCCCTGGGCCGCGAGGGTCCTTCCATTCAGTTGGGAGCAGCTGCCGGTCAAGGTATAAACCGGCTATTTAAAGGTTTACCGGTTGAGGAAAAAATACTCATTACCAGCGGAGCCGGTGCAGGTCTGGCCGCAGCTTTTAATGCTCCCCTGGCCGGTGTAATATTCAGCCTGGAAGAACTGCACAAAAACTTTTCTCCGCCGGTATTAATGTCCTGCATGGCAGCTTCACTGAGCGCTGATTTTATTTCCAAGCACTTTTTTGGCATAGAACCAATATTTAATTTTGGTATCCTGCCCCAACTTCCTTTTAAATATTATGTGCACCTGATCATCCTGGGCCTGGTCCTTGGCCTATTGGGAGTTTTATTCAATCGGAGCCTGCTCAAAGCTCAGGATATATATAAAAAGCAAACATTGATTCCCCCCAGGTATCTTGCCATCGTGCCGCTGTTATTAAGTATCCCGGTCGGATTATATCTTCCGGTATGTTTAGGGGGAGGAAATGACTTAATTAATTCTCTTAGTCAGGGCCATTTTGGCATAGCTCTTCTCTTGACGCTGGTTGTGGTTAAATTTATTTTTACCATTATCAGCTATGGTTCAGGTGTTCCTGGCGGCATATTCCTTCCCCTGCTGGTTATAGGCGCCCTGATCGGTGGTATCAGCGGCAATGCGGCGGTATTTTTCAGCCATCTCGATCCTCAGTATGTTAATAACTTTGTGGTTTTTGCCATGGCCGGGTATTTTACCGCCATAGTTAAATCCCCTATAACGGGAAGTATCTTGATTACTGAAATGACAGGCTCTTTCACCCATTTGCTCCCTGTAATCATTGTATCAATGACAGCCTATGTCACCAGCGATATCCTTAAAGGCAAGCCGATCTACGATGAATTGTTACAGCGAATTCTGCGCAAGGAAAAAGATATTTCGGAATCAGATAAACGATCCGGGCAAACCTTGTTGGAAATTGCGGTAGGCCTTAATTCTAATCTGGACAACCGCCGGGTAAAAGAGGTCAAATGGCCTTCCAACTGCCTCCTGGTAAGCATCCGGCGGGGAGAAGAAGAAATTATACCCCACGGAAATACCACTATTTTAGCCGGGGATTATCTGAATATATTGACCAGCCAGGATCAGGCACCCCAAACCTATAAACTAATGCAGCTCATGGCTGAAGCAATTCCCTGCTAAGCACCTCTTATGGTGCCAGGCATGGGTGCCAGGCATGGGGACGGTTCTTATGCTTGGTTGTTTAGCAACCTTAATAGCGACCAAAGGGAGCAGCAGTAGTACCCGCAGGGTGAGTCGCGCTCACTACGTTAGTGGTTAGGCGATAGCCGAACATCAGTGTGCCCTATGGGTACGGCGTCAGGCCGGTTTTTAATATTTTATAATTTCCGTTTTCGAATTCGATATAGGTCATGGACCCGGGAGCAATATCCGTTTTCCAAAGATCAAAAGAAGGGTCAAAATGTCCCAGAAGTGCTTTTATAACCCCTCCATGGGTTACCACCAGTACGGTGCCGGTATGTTGGGAAGCGATTTCGTCCAGGGCCTGACCGGCCCTGGCTACCACTTCTGTGAAGGTCTCCCCTCCCGGCATCTTGAAATTCCACCCATCTTTGTACCATTTATCCCAGTCATCACGGTACTTTTCATATACTTCACTGAAAGTCAGTCCTTCCCACACTCCGAAGCAGAGTTCGCGCAGCCGGCCATCATAATAAACCTGCTGTTCCAACACCTGTGCTGCTATTGCTGCCGTTTGCCGGGTACGGGACAAGTCACTGCAGTAGACGGCTTCCACCTGTTCATTTTCCCACAGGTAGCGGGCCGCCCGCCTGGCCTGTGTTTTCCCCTTATCATTGAGAGAAATATCGGTATGTCCCTGATAACGGGAAAGAGCATTCCATTCTGTTTCTCCATGCCGGAGTAATATGATTTTCATAAAGGTCTTCCTTTGCTATCACTTGGTATTAATCGTTAAAGCCACCGGGGACGGGCCTTAAACCAGGTTGCCCATTGATTTTACTATTACAGCCGCCATAATAAAGACGGTTTCGGAGATTTCACAAAGCGCTCCATAGGTATCCCCGGTCAAGCCTCCCAAAATACGGGCAATCGATCGAGCTATACACCATGTTATAAAAATAGTAACAGAGGCCAGGATCACCCCGGTCCAGCCGTATAGAAGAAAACCTCCTGCCATGGTCAATAAGGTAGCGATAATTGGTTTACCAATACCATTACTTTCACCAAAAGGTTTTCCCAGTCCCGGGCCGGTACGCGCATAGGGAAATAGTATCACCGCATACACCATCATACATCTTCCCACTGCAGGCGCCAGAAATAGCAGATATACTTTGTCAGGGGCAGGAAGAGAAGCTAGAAAAGAAAACTTCAGTAGTATTACCATAACCAGAGCAATAGCTCCCATAGCCCCGACCCGGCTGTCTTTCATTATCTCCAGCATCCCCGCCCGGTCCTGGTTGCTGTAAAGCCCGTCCGCCGTATCCATCAGACCGTCCAGGTGAAGCCCCCGGGTAATAAAAGCCCATACGGCAATGATCAGGGCATTACCGCCCAGGCCCGGTAAGAGCAAATTGCTGATAGATCCGGTCAAAGCCAGGATGCCACCTATGATAAAGCCTACCAGCGGAAAAAAGTAAATAGACCTTACAATATCTTTTTCTGCTACCGGTGTGTTCCGGGAAGCAGGAAGGATGGTTAAAAAGGATAGGGCAAATAAAAACGCTCTCATGCATATCTCTCCATAATAATTGGGATAAGCGTAAACTACATGTTTTTCACTTCCACGATACTCGCTGCGATTCCTTCCGGTTAATTTCACCAGATAAAAAAGATTCTCAAGGCTCACAGCTCAAGAATCTCCTTTAGAAAGTTTACGTTATCCGGTTCAGATCTCCGGGTCGGCTTCAGAGCATAACCCGGGCATTAATGATGGTGATGCTTGCAGTTGGCATCATGGCAACCACACTTGCTTTTCGGTTTGATCCCGGCTTCATCAAGCTGGGTGGTAACCTGTTCGCGGATGGAGGCCAGGTAAATCTTATAGAGCCGTTTTTGTTCAGCCAGTTCCGTCGGGGTCAATCCCTCAACTTTCTTTTTCCCGGCCAATTCATTAATACGCTGAAGAAGTTCTGCCGTTATCATTGTTTACACCTCAGTTAAATACTTTTAGTAAATCCAATTATAATAGCTATTGACCGTAAAGCCAAGTCTGAGTAAGCCATTTTGAGATAACGTTTTATAAAAATACCGCAGCGAATAAACTTCAGGACAATGCCCGGAACTATCTGAGGGTTGATAATGTACCAATCAGCATATTGCCTGCCAGCTTCAGATTAATGGGAAACAGGGAAATTAAAACACCGGAAAGAAATATTTGTATGCGAATATTTGGTTGACAAACTATTTGCCTATCATATAAAATGGTCGTGTAAACAAGATAGATTTGTTGTTTTGTCGAACACGGCATTGTTCCTGTGAAGTGGTTGAGCTCAACAAAGGCTGATGGCACTGCAGGCCTGAGGTATTCAAACTCAAATGGCTTAATCTAGATACGAGAGGAAGTATTGAATATGGATTTTAGACTGACAGAAGAACAAATGATGGCTCGTGCCAGTATTCGCGAATTCTGCGAAAAATACGTTGAACCAATAGCAGAAGAGATCGACAGAGAAGGACGTTATCCGCTGGATACCATGAAGAAATTAGGCGAAAAAGGTTTCCTGGGTGTTCCTTATGGCAAGGAATACGGCGGAGCAGGTGCTGATTTATTAACTTATATGATAGTTATTGAAGAAGTATCCCGTGCCTGCGCTTCAACCGGCATTTCCATTGAGTGTCATACTTCACTGGCCAGTTTCCCGATCTTCGCATACGGAACTGAAGAACAGAAACAAAAATTCCTCAAACCGCTTTGCACCGGTGAAATGCTCGCTGGATTTGCTCTGACTGAACCTAATGCAGGTACTGATGCAGGTGGAGCACAAACAACTGCTGTTTTAGACGGCGATGAATATGTACTCAACGGCTCCAAAATGTTCATATCCAATGCTTACTATGCCGGTCTTTTAACAGTATTTGCCATGACCGATAAATCCAAAGGCACCAAAGGGCTCAGCGCATTTGCAGTACCGGCCAAGACTCCGGGCATAACTATTAGCGAGCCTTTGGACAAACTGGGAATCCGCGCTTCCGCCCAGTCCGAAGTTATATTTAAAGATGTCCGGGTTCCCAAAGCCAACCTGTTAGGCAAGGAAGGCGAAGGCTTTAAGATTGCCATGCATACTCTGGATGGCGGAAGAATCGGTATTGCCGCACAGGCACTGGGAATTGCCCAGGCTGCTCTGGATGAATCAATCAGATATGCCAAAGAAAGAAAACAATTCGGAAAACCCATCGCTTCATTCCAGGCCATTCAATGGATGATCGCTGAAATGGCTAAAGACGTCGCCGCCGCGCGGCTCCTGACCTACCATGCGGCATGGTGCTATGACCAGGGTCTGCCTTACAGCGAAGAAGCCGCCATGGCCAAACTGTTTGCTTCAGAAGCTGCAGCACACCATACCAATAAAGCTATCCAGGTATTTGGTGGCATTGGGTTCATTAAAGGCAGCAAGGTAGAACGCTTATATCGTGATTCCAAGATTACCGAGATTTATGAAGGTACTTCAGAAGTTATGAAGATGGTTATCGCAGGTAAAGAACTCAAATAGCAGATACAGAACCCAGGTAGATGCTCGTATACTCGTATTAAGTTTAGCCGGCTCCGTATTGATTCCCGGGGGGGGTTGGGTAAATTCAGAGTCGGCTAATTAAAAAATAATGGGAGGTAGAGTTAATGTACAAAGCAGTTCAAAGAGTAAGAATGTCCGCAAAAGACGCACACTACGGCGGTGGCCTGGTAGACGGTGCGCACGTGATCCATCTGTTCGGGGATGTTGCCACTGAATTAATGGTTGCCAGCGATGGTGACGAGGGCCTCTTCCGCACCTATGAGCATGTTGACTTTTTAGCACCCGTATTTTCAGGCGACTGGATTGAAGCAGTTGGCTGGTACACCAAGATGGGTAGCACCTCCAGACTATGCGAATTCGAAGCATACAAGTATGCCGAAGCAGTACCTGGTTCCGCATCAGCAGTAAACTGGTGTGATCCCCCCAAACTCATTGCCAAAGCAACTGGTTGGCTTGTAGTTCCCAAAAAGAACTCCAGAGGCAAACAGATTAAAGAAGATTTAATGTAAGCCTTAAGTGTTCCAAAGTATTAATTCACGGGTCGAAGGTTATCCTTCGACCCGATTAAATATCCGAAAGTACATCAGAAGTTATGAAACAGAAACAAAATATTTAGCCGGCTCATATTGATTCCCAAGGGGGTTGGATTAATCAGGAGCCGGCTAATTTTATGTCCATAACCTGCTTTAAAGCTCAATCGCCCTTCATGCTGGAAGCAACCTGGCCGGGTTAAGCTTAGTCCATCCTTTCTCCACTTCGAATTCAAATGATTTTTGCACCGTTTCTATTTTTGGGCGTATCCCGACCTCCTCTCCTGGTCTGTTAAAATGCTTAAAAGCCCTATCTAAAGAAAAAGTGCGCTAATACTGATAATATACATTGTAAGAAATAATCATATCAAAACATAATACTATGTAGAAGAAAGAAAAGAGTGATATTCTTGCTCAAACCGGCAGACATTAGTAGTATTTTACCCAAAAAGGAACTAATTCTTGCTGAAACATTACTCAACGCAAAACTAGTTTCAATTAAACATTTGCTTACTACCAGAAATGTGCCATCAATTGATGCAATAAGTCAGAATGGGATTATCGAAGTACTTTGTGCTTTTATGTATAACTCGAGAAATCCGAAAATACAACCAATTACTATATCAGTTTCACCAGAAATGACAAGCATAGAAATCCTTAATGATCCTATGGTACAACTACTTTCTTGTGTATTTAATGATATTCGGGTTGTGCTTAAAGGCAATGATATAATAAACCTTTGGATTAAAGGATTATCAGATGAAGCTATTGAAGCATTTGAAATTCTTCAGGACAAACAATTAATTGATTTATGCTTGAGGACATTATTACATAAAGAAACAGAGGATTTTCCTATTCTTACCAGCAAAACTAGTAAAGCCTATAGGATAGAGAATTCTAATTGTTTCTCTGGTGAAGAAATAGTCAATGTAATTCTTAGCAATAAACTATTTATGTACTTAATTACTCAATGTGTCCTTAATGATAATTTTTATAGCATACCATTACCAGGCTGGAAAAAAGAAGAAGTCGAAAATGAACCCTATTTTAACGATCTATCTAATATTTTTAAAAATGTATACCTTATTGGGTCGGGAGAAACATGGGTAAGTGCTTACTTAATAATCTCTCAACCTTTTGATAGTATAGTGCACTGTCTTGTATGATACACCGAAGTAGCCAAGCCTAGTTTATGGGGTTGTGCCAAATTTTGATGTGCCTTCAATCGCCATCGGCTACCGACAATCACTCCTCACCCCGCTTCTGCGGTTAATAAGGAACAACTTTTTATAAGGCTTATCATGGTCAGCCCTGATCTATGTCTTATACAACCAAATTAAGTCATGGCACAGTTTATAAATACGTGATATATTTTTGGTTAGAGGAGATAATGGCAGTCGTATCTCAATGTAATGGCGATTGGGATTTTGGCGGAGGGAGGAAGCTGATGGGCAGGATTAACTGCGGGGTTAGTTCCGGCCGGTCGGGAATATAGTGAAACGTAAATTATGGCTGGGCAGCCTCTTGCTGGTATTGGCCCTGATGATTGGATTTTTCATTAATAACAAGGGGCAGGAAGTTGAGACAATCGCGGCCGCAAAGGGCAACCTGGATGAAGGCATAGAAGAAACCGGCTATATACAGGCAAGTGAAGAATATGATATACAGGCACTTGAGTCCGGGCGCATCGTAGAGATCAGCACCAGGCGCGGACAGACGGTAAACGAAGGACAGATCATTTTAACTATGCAAAGCATAGACATGGATATTGAAACGGGTGCTATTAATGAACGTATAGCTGCAACCCGGACCAGCTTTGACGCCGCCGCCCTGGAATTTCAAAAGACCAGCCTGAGCTTACAACAGGCCAGAGCGGACCTCAAACGCAAACAGGAACTGGTGAAGGCCGGCGCTATCAGTCAGGCCGATTATGAAGAAACACTTACCAATACGCAAACCTTAGAGCAAGCGTTTACCTCGCAGCAGAATATTATGCAGGGGTATCAACAGCAGTTGGACTCGCTGCAGGCGCAGCGTCAGGATCTGGAGAAAAAATCACAGCAATTAACGGTCAAATCCCCTATCGCGGGAGTATTGCTGCTCCTGAATGTTAAGGAAGGACAATTGGTCTCACCGGGAACCGTATTAGCCCAGGTCGGTACAGCAGGTGGTTTGGCTGTAAAGACGGATATCCTGTGTGACGATATGAATAACATTAAAATAGGTCAGACGGTGGAAGTGAACAGCACCGTACTAAATAACCGGCCTTTATATGGCAGGATTACAGAGATTTACCCTGAGGCCCATGAGGAAATATCGGCATTGGGGGTAGCTCAGCGCAGAGTGACGGTTATCTCCGCCCTGGGCCAAAACGGTTTACTAAAGCCCGGATATGAAGTGCAGGTCAAGATAATAACCGCCCGGAAAAAAGATACCCTGCTCCTGCCCCGGGAGGCAGTGCTGGTTACGGATGGAGACAGCGGAGAAGTGAACCAGGTTATCAAGAACCGCATTGTCAAACAAAAGGTGAAGATGGGATTAAAAAACCAGCAATATGTTGAAATAGTGTCAGGTCTAAAGCAGGGAGACATGGTCGTGCGAGATGCAGGGCTGGAGCTTAAGGCCGGCAGCCGGGTCAAAGTAGCGGCTGACTGATTGGGCCTGATAGACTGATATCAAAAAGCGGTGCGAAAGCCATTTGTTCCAAATGATTTTCGCACCGCCTGTCGTTTCTGAACCTTTATCGTTTCTTACCCGATTTGACTCGACCGGCAGAACTCCGCCATTTCACTCCCGGTGCAAAACCAGGTACTGCTCAAAGTGTTAATATATTTCAGCAAATCCTCCAGTAAGGCAATTCGTCCCGGGGTACCTATCGTCTGGGGATCAAACTGGGGAACATAGCATAGCCCATATTGGTTATAGGCTTCAAATTCGTCCTGCCAGATGTTTAACACCTGGGTATAGTTGGCCGGGCGTCCCTGCCCGGCGGGAAAGGGCGGATGATAATTGAAGGCAAAATAGGGGAAATCATTTAAATCCCAGTGTAAAGGAATCTCGATCAGCCCGGTCTCCTGGCCCGCTTGTTTAATATGATAGGGATAATCACCGTTAAATAAAGAACTGGAATATTTAAAACCCAGCTCCGCCAGGAGTTGCATGGTATCCCGGGTCATTTCGCCCTCCGGGGCACGGAACCCAACCGGGCGGACCTGGCATATCTTTTCCAGCACATCATTGCCTTTTTGAATAGCCTTTCTTTGCTCATCTATGGATAAAGCAGCCATATTCTCATGCGCATAGCCGTGGTTGCCGATCTCATGTCCTTTATTAACTATTTCCCGCACCTGGGCGGGATAGAGTTCCGCCACTCTTCCGGGAACGAAAAAGGTGGCTTTAAGGCCGAAACGGTCAAACACATCAAGGACCCGTTGCAGCCCTCTGGTTATGCCGTACTGGCCCATGGAAAGGGTTTTGGGCCGGCTGGCACTGTCAGGGAACATACTGATCCAGAAATACTCGGCATCCAGATTCACCGTGATCATAGCGGCACAATTTGCTTTATTAGGCCAATTGATAGATTTACCAAACATGTATGGACCTCCTGTACGCAATGTCATCCTAAGTATAAGCTAAGGTTCTTGCAATAACCCACAGGGTAAGTTTCTTCCCTTTGGTCAGAATGACAAATTAAGTTATATCTCAAATTCACAGCCCGCCTGCGGTCCGACGTTAGGAGCAGGTCTCAGGGCTGGGGTTTATGTGTTATTCTCTGCACCGGCCTGAAGGGCTATCGCCCTGTAGACCGGCCTACGGTTTTATATTTTCAGGTTTTTAAAGATTCACTGTTATTCATAATTAATCTGTGTCCTTCAGTGTTGAATTTCCGTACTAATTATTATCTCTCCACCACTGTGCTATCTGCCCTCCGGTGGCAAACCAAACCCCGGGACAGGTCTTGATGTGCTGAATCAATTTTTCCAGCATCAGGATGCGGCCCGGTCTGCCAATAATCTGCGGATGCATCATAGGGACATAACAAAGCCCAAAACGATAATATCCGTCAAACTCACGACTGAAATTATCCAAAACCCAGCGGTGGCTGGAAATGCGATCCTGCCCGGCCGGCTCCGCCGGATACATATTATAGGCGGACTGAACGTAGTCATCCAATTCCCAGCGGGTCGGAATCTCAATAAAATCGGTTACTTGGCCGTTTATTTCGGTACGATAGGGACGGTCGTCGCCCCGCATGGAACTGGAGTAGGTAAAGCCCATTTCCTGCAGCAGCTCAGGGGTTTTTTCGGCCCAATCCCCGGAAGGAGTCCGAAAACCCTGCGCTACTTTGCCGGTCAAACGTTTAAAAATGGCCTGACTCTTTTCGATGATTTCTTTCTGTTCCGCCAGGCTCTTATCATAAAAGCGCTCGTGATGATAGCCATGATGAGCCAACTCATGGCCTGCTTCAGCAATTTTCTGAAATACGGCCGGATAGTTTTCCGCCGTCCAGGCCGGCACAAAGAAAGTAGCCGGCAGATCATATTTATCTAAAAGATCGAGAATTTTGGGCACTCCACAAAGAGGACCATATTGCCCCAGCGAGAGTGAACGAATAAATTTTTCGCCCCCTGCAAAGGAAGTATTTCCATTGGCCCAGGTTGTTTCAGCATCCAGGTCAAAAGTTAACATAACGGCACAACGTGCGCCGTTAGGCCACCTTGCTGGCAAGTCACTCAATTTAGGGACCTCCTTAAAATCTAAAGCATTTTCTCCAGGAATTGTTTGGCCCGTTCCGAGGTAGGATTCCGGAAGAAATCAGCCGGTTTGGCATCTTCCAGCAATACTCCTCCATCCAGGAAACAGATGCGGTCGGCCACTTCGCGGGCAAAGGCCATTTCGTGTGTTACCAGGGCCATGGTAATGCCGGTATGGGCCAGGCCCTTAATAACAAGCAAGACCTCTTTTACCATTTCCGGGTCCAGAGCCGAAGTCGGTTCATCGAAGAGCATTATCTCCGGTTCCATGGCCAGTGCCCGGGCAATCGCCACCCGCTGCTTCTGCCCGCCGGAAAGCTTGGCCGGATATTCATAGGCCTTGTCCTGCAAACCGACCCGGGTAAGCAATTCCATCGCTTTGGTCTCTGCTTTATCTTTGCTTATACCCTTTACCTTGGTCGGGGCGTAAATCATATTCCCCATTACCGTCATGTGCGGAAAAAGGTTAAAGTGTTGGAAAACCATGCCGACATTCTGGCGCACAGCCATAATATCAGTCTTGCGGTCGGTAATATCCTGGTCTTTTATATAAATAGAACCGCCGCTGGGTTTTTCCAATAGATTTATGCAGCGCAAAAGGGTGGATTTTCCCGAACCGGAGGGGCCGACGATTACTACTACCTCGCCTTTGCCTATCTGAAGGGAAATATCCCGCAGCACCTCGAGTTTTCCAAAGGACTTCGAAACATGCTCTACCTTAATCACTCTGCCGCACTCTCCTTTCCAGCTGCTTGGCAAATCCGGTGAGAATCATAACCAGCACATAATAAATAGCCGCCGCTACTATATAGGGCTCAAAGGCCAGATAAGTAACGTTCTGGATGACCTGCGCCCCGCGCAAAACATCCATAACTCCAATCGTGGCGACCAGGGAGGAGTCTTTTAAAAGCGCTATGCTTTCATTTACCAGTGCAGGCAAAATATGTTTTAAAGCCTGGGGAATAACAATATCAAACATCATCCTATTATAAGGTACACCCAGAGCCATCGCCGCTTCCCGCTGTCCCTTGTCAACCGCCAGAATGCCGCCCCGCAGTATTTCCGATACATAAGCCGCGGAATTCAGTCCAAAGGTTATAACCGCCGCCTGCAGCTCAGGAATACTGTAGCCAATGATCTGAGGTGTAGCAAAATAGACCAAAAACAGTTGAACCAGGAGTGGGGTTCCACGGAAAATCGAGGTGTAAGCTATTCCAAACCAGGCCAGCGGTTTAATTCTCGATACTTTGATAAGTGCTAAAATAGTACCCCATACAAAACCCGCAATTGTAGACAATATAGTGAATTTCAGGGTAACCAGTATCCCGCTTACCAGCAGCGGGATATTGGAAATAACCTGCTCAAAATGCAGCTCCATAAACTATAAGCTCCTTAGCTTCGTAATCTTATTTGTATTCTTCTCCCAGCCATTTAACGATCAGCTGGTCCAGTTTTCCGTTTTCTTGCATTTTCTTAAGCTCCTGGTTAAAAGGTTCAACCCATTTTGAGCCTTTGGGGAAACCAATGGCAAAACATTCGTCGGTCTTGGGCATGAGATGCATCTCCAGACCCGGGTTCTTTTTCAGGAACTCGACTGCTTCAGCGCCATCAATAATAGCGGCATCCACCCGTTTGTTGTTTATTTCCTGAATAACCGCCGGGCTGCCGTCGAGCGGAACTACGGTTGCGCCCTGAACCTTTTTAGCATCATTTTCATAAGTTGTGCCAAATGGAACGGCGATTTTTTTGCCGGTCAATTGGTCAAGTTTAGTAAAATTAGAGCCTTTGGCGGCCACAATCGCATTGCGGGGATAGAAATAAGGATCAGAAAAATCCATGTTTTTCAGGCGCTCCGGAGTCGGAGACATACCGGATATCGCAAAATCAGCCCGTCCATCTATGATAGAACCGACAATACCGGCAAAAGCCATATCTTTAACGGTGTATTTAAAGCCTAAATTCTTGGCAATCTCATTGGCAATGTCGATGTCAAGTCCGATAATTTCCTTGGAACCGGTGGACATATCAACCGATTCAAACGGTGGAAATGTCGCATTGGTAGACATAACCAAAACCGGTTGCTCACTGCTCTTTTTATCTTTGGTCTGGTCAGCTGCCTGTTTTCCTCCGCAGCCGGCTGCGAGCATCATTGAGAATACTGCCAGTACGATAATTCCTAAAATTTTCTTTTTTCCTGTCATGTAAATTCCTCCGTTTCTGATTTTTGGTTGGCCTGCAAAAACCCTCTATCTAAAGCGCAGCGGAGATTCCTGTCTCAGCAGATGAATGGCAGCAAAAAGGATTTTGGCAGTAAAATTTTTTAAATATATCACTTACCTGCGACCTACCTGTTCAATCCTGATTGAAATTTGAAACAGGATAAGCCGATATTCCCATCCTCCCTTCCCTTGCTTCCTCGAAGAGTCATCATATTTCACCTGCTCCCCAGCTCCTCTTTCGCGCCGGAGGATAGGGGTAGGCTTTTTTACTGTGCGATAATTGCTGGGCATGAAGCAGTTCTGCCAGGTTAATGACGGCAAAAGCGGGATCGACTGCCGGTACTCCAACCGCAGCAGAAACGCCGGGCCCCAACCCGGCAAAGCTCAGACAGCCCAGCACCAGCACCTGGGCGCCATCCTCTTCCACACAGCGCCTGCCTGCTTCCACCAGGCGGCTCACAGTTGCGGGAATATCTTTGCGCAAATCCTCCAGGGGCATGGCAATGCTTCGCACCGAAGCCAGCCGGCTGGGATCTATCCCTGAATAACGGACGAACTCTTCTTTTTCCGGAATCCGCATAGCAGAGGTGATCAAAACTGAAAATCGATATCCCAAACTTCCTGCCACCAGCAGGGCAGCTTGTCCGCCGCCCAGCACAGGAATTCGGACCGCCTCCCGGCAGGCTGCCAGAGCCGGGTCGCTCAGACAATAGAGAACTACCGCATCAAATCCATCTTTTTCAGCAGTAATGGCTCTCTTCACTATCTCTCCCCCGGCCAGGACCACATCCAGAGCAGAATCAATGCAGACCCGGCTTTCGGTAAGGCAATCCATGGAGATGACGGTATCCGGACGGGCAATGGCAGACAGCATCCGCTCCCGCTCTCTTAAGGCTTCAGATGTCATCCCGTAATCAGGATTAATTATTTTAATGCGCATCGGTATTTAGGCCGCTTCCTTTCATCGCAGGCAAAACGCTGCATAATATACCGTTATGGCAGATATTTATGCAAAAATTCAATTCATTTCTTTATAATATGCCAGTTATCGACAAAATTCAAATTATTCATTTTGATATCTTAATTACTTAAATGCGGAATAGAACGGGGGACTTAAAAAGAAAGCGGGCTGTGATGAACAAAAAGGTTCATGGATGCCAGTTAACAGAAATGGAAATACTAAAATTTGCCCAAACACAAAACAAGTCGGCAGACAAATTATTTTAATTTTACCATAAAATACCCAGGTAAATAATTATTGATATATTTATACAATAATTTATAATAATAGACATGAGAACATAACCTGGTTGTAACATAAGAAACTTATGTTACAAGAAAATAGAGAGGAGGACAGGCAGTCAAATTCTAACTACTAATTTGAAATATAAGGAGTGACATAGGTGGAACAGGTAAATAGCTTAATCGGATATGGCGTAATGTTCGGTTTTGGATTGCTTTTCCTGGCGATATCAGCATTGATATCAAAGAAGCTTCCCATCGAAGGAGTCGATGATTTCCTGGTGGCAGGCAGAAGAGTCCCGTTTGCATTAGTGGCTGCGGCTGTTTCAGTGTCCTGGATATGGACTACCACGATTATGGGGTCGGCTGAAAGCGGCATGTGGTTCGGTGTATCAGGCGGTATAAACTATGCCTGGGGGGCTCTGGTGCCATTCTTCGTCTTTATTCCCCTGGTCATACACATGCGCAGGATCATGCCCAAAGCGACAACTTTTACAGAATTTATAGAACAGCGTTTTGGCAAAAAGACCAAGAATGTTTTCTTCAGCTTCGGTGTAGCCGTGATTTTTTACATTATCATCGAGCAAGGAGTAGGTGCGGGAATAGCATTCTCGAGTATTTTCGGAATTCCCTACAAGCTGGCTGCGTTTCTGGCCATAATGATTGTAACCTTGTATATAGCTAAAGCAGGACTGAGAGGCTCCCTTTTCAATGATTTACTGCAGTTCTTTATCATAGCAGGCATTCTGCTAACTGTTGCCCCCCTGATTATTAATCATTTTGGATTGGATTTCATATACAAAGGTTTGACGGATGTAGCTTCGAATCCTAATAACCTGAATTATAATCCTGATGCCTTATCACTTTTATCAGGGGCAGGGTTCCGCTATGGTATTACCGCCATGGTCGTTGCCATGGGCCAGGTTTTGCTGTCCCAGGGATATTACTCTATGGCTCTGGCTACCGCCAGCAACAGAAGCCTCTTCTTTGCCTACATTATAGGAACTGTGCTGGCCTGGTTCCCGATTCCGATAATCTGCAGCAATTTCTTTGGTAACGTCGGATTAGCAATGGGAATTGCACCAGGGCATGGAATAGAGTTTACCACTCAAATCTCACCCTATGTTTTGCAATATGTTTTAGGCGGATCCGGTGCTATAATATTTTGCATTCTGATTTTCATGACCGCCATGACTACCGGAGGAAATTGCCTGGCCGGGGTTCAGGCCTTATTTACAGTTGATTTGTATAAATCAATCAACAAAAAGCCCGACACGGAAGCCAACCAGATGCGTTTTGGCCGAATTGCCACCATCTGTTTTGGGTTGCTGGCAGCCCTGGTAGCCACTTCACTGCAGGGCGTATCCCTGTTAAAAATAGATATTTTCAGCGGTATTCTTTTCGGTGCGCCTTGCAGCGCTTTTTTCGCCGGCGTATTCTGGAAAAAGCCCACTCCTACCATAGCAGTTGTGTCCATCTTTGCCGGGTTGGCTTCAGGTCTGGCCGCCTGGGTGCTGATCTCCAACCAGGATATTAACTGGTTCATCGGAAATGTCCTTTCATTATTGGTGCCTGCACTGGTAATAGTTGTTGGTTCATTGCTGACCAAACATGAATTTGATTTTGCCAAATTGCAGGACTATGATCCGGGGCACAAAGTCAACGTGGGTAAGGAGGTATCCTAATGTTAAATGAAACAGGTTTAGGTATTTACTTTTGGGGCTCTTATATTTGGTTGATCGTAGGTTTTATAACAATAGGCGTACCGGCTATTGTCGAGCTCTACAGGGTTTTTTCGAGTACTAAAGATTCTAATCAATAATATAGGAGGAAATAATAATGAAAGTAAATGTTGCTTGTGCACAAATTGAACCGGTTAGATTTGATGTTGCGGCTAATGTTAAGAAAATGGCTGAATTTATCGAAAAAGCCATGGCCCAAAACCCCAAAACGGATTTAATTATTTTCCCTGAGCTGATTATATCCGGGTATGAATGTGGTAAGGAATTTCAGAAAATGGCTGAAAGAGTGCCGGATGGCTACAGTATGAAAATCCTGGGTAATATGGCCAAAAAGCATAATGTTCATATTATTTATGGTTTCCCGGAAAGGGATCAATGTATAGATGATGTTCTCTATAATGCGGCCGTCTTCATCGACAATAAAGGCGAAATATTAGGTACTTACAGAAAGGTTCAGCTCTTTGCCGCAGAAAAAGAATCCTTCCGCCCGGGATGCGAGTATCCGATATTCAACACGAAGATTGGTAGAATCGGGATCATGATTTGTTGGGACACTGCTTTCCCCGAAGTGGCCAGAGCATATGCATTGCAGGGAGCCGACTTGCTGGTTGTCTCCACTAACTGGGAAAAGCCTTACTTGGATGATGTTGAGACCAGAAATCAGGATGACTGGGATTTGATGACCCGCGCTCGCGCATTTGACAACTGCTGTTATCTTGCCGCTGCCAACCGGATCGGATTTGACGAGACCCTCGGATTCTTTGGCCGCAGCAAGATAATTGGACCTACCGGTGTTCCCATCAAAGAATTAAATGAAGAGGTAGAAGGCATTATTTCAGCAGAAATCGATTATACACTTTCTCATAAGCTGCGCACCGCTTATTATACTTTCTTTAAAGACAGAAGGCCGGATACCTTCGATATAATAGCCAGAAGATACTAAAAATAATTGCCAGCGCCAATAAGGAATGATTTTCTTTATTGGCGCTTATTCCTCTATTTCGATTTAGGCTGATATAAGTGCTATACTAACTACAAATCTAGCTTTCAGGTGAAGAGATGATAGATTTTCTACACTATAAGGAATTTTATTTCGGCGTTTTTATATGGTTCGTTCTGGGAGCGGCCATTATTACGTTTTTATTGGTTATTGACTTATTGCGCAAACGAAAACAAGGAAAGTGATCATCGGAGGATCAACTATGAATATTCCTCAATTTTGGGGATATGGGATAGTTATTGTACTAGGTTGGGTATTTTTTAAAATTGCTTCTTTGGTTACGGAAAAAGAAGATAAAAATAACATCAATACGTTTATTCTGGCCAATCGAAGCATGTCATGGGGTTTTATTGCCGCCAGTGTACTGACATCCTGGACCTGGACAACTACCATTATGGGAGCTGCGGAAGCAGGCATGTGGTACGGCTTTTCGGGCGGAATCAGCTATTCTCTCGGCGCCGGTCTGCCCTTTTTAGTTCTTATACCGGTTATTTTACGGCTGCGGGCCATTATGCCCGATGCTATCACTTACACCGAGTTTATCGGTGAGAGATATGGATATAGATTACAACAGATATATTATGTTTTTGCGGTGGCCGTAGTACTATATGTTTTTCTGGAGCAGTTGGTCGGAATCGCTCTGGTTTTTAACAATATCTTCGGGATATCATTCAAGATAACAGTAGCCCTGATGGCTTTTATCGTTACTCTTTATATCGTCAAAGGCGGTATAAAGGGATTCTTCTATAACAACCTTTTGCATTTTGTGCTGATATGCATTTTGATCAGCGCAATTTTTTATTTTTTAACCAAAAGTATTAACCTGGATTTTATCTATACCGGGTTGAGTAATTCTTCCCGGGATATTCACAACGTTAATTTTAATCCCAGTACCTTAATGGTGAACTCGATGGCCGGGTTTAAATATGGGGTAATATCAGTTGCAGTCGCGGTTGGGCAGTTATTACTGGATCAAGGCTACTACACCATAGGCATGGCTTCCAAAAGCCGCCGGACTTTGTTATGGGGATTTCTGCTGGGAATTCTGGTGTGGATGCCGGTTTCTATTATATGTGCCAACATTTTTGGTCACACGGCCATAGCCTTGGGACTTGGTTCCGGACATGGGATAAAGAATACCACTGATATTGCCACTTATATTCTCGCTACCCATTGCAGTCCTTACGTCAGCTTCATGTTTGCACTATTGATTTGTTCCATTGGAATCAGCACCGGGAGCAATTGCCTGGCTGGAATATTAACGATTTTTGCGGTTGATTTTTATAAAAGTAAAATAAAAGATGATGCCAATGATGCGGAAAAAATAAAATTCGGCCGCATCATTACGGTGTGTATCGCAGCATTATGTGCAATGATCGCCATTGCCATGGAGGGTATCTCTTTACTCAAAATCGATATGTTCAGCGGGATATTTTTTGCTGCTCCCTGCGGTTCGCTGATCGCGGGTTTATTTTCGGCCCGGACCAATGAAACGACTTCCATCATTTCAATTTTCACGGGCTTGATCCTGGGCATCCTAGTATGGCTGCATTTTGGGATCTCAATTGACAGCTGGTTTTATGGCTGTATTATCTCATTACTCTTTCCCATTGTAATGATATTATTGTTAAATCCGTTTTCCAAAAACAGATTTAATTTTACCAAGCTTCATTTTTACCGGGCAAAATAAAGCAATTTAGGGTATATTTTTTATATCTTTAAAAACAGGCGACCAGTAGTAGGTTTTCATCACACTCTCATAATCAGGTTTTTTAGTCAGGAAACAAACTACTAAGCTGCAAATAATGTTGGCCCCGATTCCTATCCATACCGAACGAATATCATAGGGACTCTTGAATAACAGCCAGGCTACGGTCGTAGCTACCCCGGCTATCATGCCTGCAATCACTCCTTCGGTATTCATCCTCTTCGAGAACCAGGCAAAGAAATACGGTATAAGCATAATGGAAGTACTTAATATCAGCCCGATAAGCCATAAGTTGACTACATCAGAGATGATTATGGCAAATGCAAATCCCATTCCTCCCGCAATCAATACAAAAAACCTGCTCCAGAAGATTAGTTCCTTGTCACTTGCGGCCGGATTCAGAAAAGGTTTCACAATATCCCGGGAAAAAGTCAATCCGGAAGAAAGCAGGAAAGAATCGGCCGATGAAGTGACCGCAGCCAGTAAACATACCAGGACAAAGGCTCCTACATTAGTAGAAAACAGTTTGAAAATCATTTCAAATATGGCCATGCCGGAATAAATATCGTCCGGCATACTTACGCGCTGGAAAACGCCGACATAAGCTGGAATCAAGAGCCATAGCATGGCGGCGCACAAGGGGGCAAGATATCCCCAAAATGCAACTTTATCGCTTTTGCAGGAATTTATTTTTTGCCAGTCGCCCTGATCACCGATCAGGAAATAAAGACCTATGGTTAAAATATAGATTCCGATTTGATTCCACCAATGGGCTCCATCGATCAAATGTAAAAATTCCAAATGGTTGATGGAGGCGAAATATTGAGTGGTATGCTGCCAGCCGCCGCTGATCTTTAAGCTTTGCGTCCCTAATAAGATTAATCCGATGGATTGCATCAACCCCTGCAGGATATCGGTGCCTACAATTCCCCATAAACCGCTCAAGGCGGTATAGGAAGTAATTATGATAAATATCAGCAATATGGCCAGATTCCGGTTAATCCCGAATATATATACCACAAAAAAAGAAATGGCACTGAATTGCATCCCTATAACAGTGACATTCCTGATAATAACCGCAATCGCAGTAGGTATGCGAACTGCCTCCTGGTATTTGGGGAACCTTAAAGCCATCATGTCGCCAATACTAAATTGCTCTAATCTTCTTATCCGGGTGATGAATATCAAAGCAAAAAGGAACCCGATGACGTACGGGATACTGAGCACCCAGTATTTGCTGATTCCACTTAAGTAGGATAATCCCACCAGAGCGATTATGCTGCCGCCCCCCACCCAGGTCCCGAGATAGGTCATTATTACATAAACAATGGTTAAGGATCTGCCGCATAAATTATATTCCTCATATGAATTAACCGCTTTTTTCATGAAAAAATAGCTTATGCTAAACAAGGCGATAATATATATAATAGAAAAATTAATCGACCAAAAGTTCATCGGCTAGCCTCTATTCATTACTAGAATACATAACATCCAGGAATAAGAAGACTTAATGCTGTTACTTAACCAGCAACAGCATTAAACAATAATATTATTATGACTAACTTTTCAGTAATTATTTTTCGTCTTTAACCAGGGTAACTTTATTACTGTTAACCCATTCAATGATGTCATCTTTGTCAAATCTGACATTCTTGCCCAGCTTGATAAAAGGCAGCCCTTTTTTTTGAAGATTATAAATGGTCATTCTTGTTACCTGCAACATTTCGGCCACTTGTTCTATAGTTAAGAACTTTACCTCTGATGACACGTATATACCCCCCTATCCGACAATTGACAATAATTTATATATTTATTATTATAATTCCTTCCGTTCTAAATTTCAACCGGGCCCCGTTATTAACGCGTTGAGGCCGAGGCTGCTAAAGCTCTATAAATGAAGCAAAACGATAATATTCACATGAGCTCTGAATTATTTTCAGCCGGCTTTACATGCTCCTGTTGCCTTTGCCAACGGCGGTATTGGAGGTTAAAGTTCATCTAGTGCTATAATATAGTAGCGAAACCGCTACGAAGGAAGGATGTAATTTGCCTAAAATATGTATACTTGATGCCCTCACTCTGGGCGAAGATGCTGATTTGAGTGCTTTTCAGGCATTGGGCGAAGTATCAGTTTATGATTCTACGGCTCCCGAACAGGTCGTGGAGCGGATCAAGGATTGCGAGATCATTGTTACCAACAAAGTGGTTCTTAATGGTTCCAATCTGCCCTATGCGCCCCAGGTTAAATTGATATGTGTGGCTGCCACCGGTACTAACAATATTGATCTGGAGTATACTCGCAGCCAAAACATAACCGTAACCAACGTAGCCGGCTACTCTACCCACAGCGTAGCCCAGCATACATTTGCCATGCTGTTCTACCTGCTGGAATCGCCGGCTTATTATGATTCCTATGTGAAATCGGGACAGTATGCAAAAAGCCAAATCTTCACCAATCTGGCCCGCCCCTTCTGGGAACTTAAAAGGAAGACCTGGGGAATCATCGGTCTCGGCACGATTGGCCGGACCGTAGCTGATATTGCGCGGGCCTTTGGCTGCCAGGTCATTTACTACTCTACATCGGGCCAAAACCGCAACCCTGATTATCCCAGCAAAGACCTGGCCGAGTTATTACGGACGGCAGATATTGTCTCAATTCATGCCCCCTTAAATGAGCGGACCTTTGACCTTCTGAATTACCAACGCCTGCAATTAATGAAACCTAATGCCATTCTTCTTAACCTGGGACGGGGAAATATCGTCAACGAAGCCGACCTGGCCCGGGCCCTTGATGAAGGCTTGATTGCGGGCGCCGCTCTGGATGTATTGGAACGGGAACCGATCGGTCGGGAGAATCCTCTGCTGAAAATCAAACAGCCGGACCGGCTTTTCATCACTCCCCATATAGCCTGGTCCAGCCGGGAAGCCCGCGAGACTCTGGTTAAGGAGATTGCCCATAATATTGAAAGTTTTCTGGAAGGAACGCCGGGAAATCTGGTTAAATAGAAATCCAGAGCGCCAAAAAAGCCCAATAGCGTCATTAATTCGTGAGCGAAGCGAACATAGGTTGTGCCCTTGGGTGAACTTTTTTGCTCGCTCTGGATATGGGCACTTTTTTGATAGTCTGAGGGAATATCATTTAGGATAGCCCCATTAAATCACGCTCTATAGCGTTATGACCTGATCTATATCCGCACCGCCCAAGACGGCGTAAAGATTAGGGAAACAGCCGATAGCAGCACCATCAACCAGTTTATCATCAATGCCTCTTTCAATAGTACACATGTCACAGCCCATTAATATAGTACCGAATTTATCGTGGATTTCCTGCAGCTTATCCCCGGTACTGCTGCCTTTGGTCAACAGGAAGGTGTTGTCGAAGAAAAACATCATTCCGGCTACTTCAACTCCGTGACGTTCTTCCAGCATTTGCGGAATGATCATTTTATCAAGAATTCTTTGCGCATTGTTGGTGGAAAAAATATAAGCAACTCTCATTTTTTGTCCTCTCCTTTTATCACATTATTTAACTGCCCTACTATAACTAACATCATTTGTATATCTGCTATTCATCCGGTTATAGGCATCGGTAAAAGTGGCCGGACTATTATAATCAGTATCCGGGACAGCCAAACTCATTACCGATTCCATCTCCCCTGTCTTTTCACGAAAAGCCTGCCGCACCAGGCCGGTCAGTTCAGCAACATAAGCTTTAAAGCCTTCACTTTGCCGGTCGCGCGGACGGTCCAGATCAATATACACGTCTTTTACTATCTGCCCTTTATACCCGGACATGACTATAACCCGGTCGCTTAAGTAAACCGATTCACTTACATCATGGGTTACCATAACTACAGTAGTTTTGGCGCCCTCGACTAAGGCCGCCAGTTCTTCCTGCAGGAGCTCCCGCATTTGAAAATCAACCGCTCCCAGCGGTTCGTCCAGCAGCAGTATTTCCGGGCGGCTGGCCAAAGCCCTCACTACTGCTACTCTTTGCTGCATTCCGCCGGAAAGCTGCACCGGATATTTGTTTTCGCTGCCATGCAACTGCGATATCTCCAACAGTTCCTGCAGGCGTTCGTTCTGTTCCTGTTTGCTGAACTTCTTGACCTGCAAGGAATAAAGGATATTATCTCTCACGGTCATCCAGGGAAAAAGCGCATAGTTTTGAAAAACAAAACCCCGGTCCGGCCCGGGTTTTTCCACCTTTTGGCCGGCCAAAATTATATGACCCGCATCGGGTGTTAAAAAACCGCCCAGCATGGTCAATAGGGTAGTTTTGCCACAGCCGGAAGGTCCCAGGAGGGAAACATACTGTCCCCGTTCCACCGTGAAGGACATGTTTTCCAATACTATATGGGCAGGTTTTTTCTTCCGGGTGAAGATTTTGGTAATAGCTTCAACTTCCAATAACGCCATCTTTATATCTCCATGCAGTTAACTTTTTTTCAACGGTCAAAAAACCTTTGTCAATCACAAAGCCTACCAGACCCGACATAAACATCAGGGCATAAAGCTGCGCCGTTTCCATACGTACCTGGGCTTCTACCATCAAAAATCCAAAACCGGCGCTGGTGGCAATAAATTCTGCACAAATAACTGACATCCAGCCAAATCCCATAGCCAGGCGGCAGCCGGTTAAAATACTGGGCAAGGCTCCCGGTATCACAATATCGCGAATAATGTTAGGTAAAGACGCCCCCATGCTGCGGGCGGCATTATAATAGTTGGGGTCAATTCCGTGTACTCCGGAAATAGTATTGATAACCAGAGGAAAAACCGCACTCATAGCAATCAAAAAAACGGTGGGGCCGTCTCCCAGGCCAAACCAAATGATGGAAAGGGGGACCCAGGCCATAATCGGTACCTGTCGTACCGAATTTATAATTGGAGAAATGGACTGCAGAGCCGTTTGCGAATAGCCCATTAGCAGTCCTAAAGGAATTCCGATAAGAAAAGCATAGGTAAAACCGGTAAATACTCTTCTTAAAGTTAAAGCCAAATTGGACATGATTCTGTAGTCTATCCAGGCCGTAAAAAATTCTTTAACTGTTTCCTGAAGATAAGGCAGCAGCAAAGTATTTTGGATGCATTTGGCCGCAAAATACCAAGCTATCATCAAAACCGTTACAACCATAAGGGTATATAAAGTGCCCCGGTATTTATCCAGGATATCGCCGGGGGTTAACCGGGCAGTTCTATGGTTTGAAATTGCACACCCATTTCTAGCCATACTTGCACCTCTTTGCTGACATTTTCCAATTCTAATTTTTGGGCTAATTCCGCCGTTAGTATTTCCGGCTGATTCATTTCTCCTGCGGCCCGGTTGTAGGCCGTTATGAAGCTGGCCAATTCAGGACTTTTCAACAGATCTTTATGTACGACCAGAACAGAGGTAGGGTACCTGGAAGGCAAAGGCGTACGATAACCGCCGATTTTTAAAGCCCCCAGAATATCCAGGACAATCCCTTCCACTGCACCTCTTTCCAGCGCATAGGGCAGAGCTGCGGGCAGCATGGGTTTCATTTCAATACTGCTGCCCAAATTAGACCTCACCAGTCGTTTTTGAACTTCCCGTGCATTCATGTAACCTACGGTTTGAGGAACAGTATCCTCGTCAGTTACTAAAACTATTGAATTAACCACTGCCGCACCTAAAACCTGATAAGGCTGTCCGCTGGCTATTAATTTGCCGGCACTGTCCGGACAAAGCACCGCCAGATCAAAATTACCTGCAGACAAAGCCAGTTCCGTTTGACTGCTGCAGCAATCCTGTAATTGTTGATAACTCATGTCAACGACCTTTATAGCGTCGCTGTTCTTACCCGCTAAATACTCAATAAGCAGGCCGGCAGCGTCATCATTGCAGGCAATCCGCAATCCGTTCATTTCTACCCGGGAGCCCAGCCAAGTACTTAACCCCAGATAGATAATGATAATGACAATTACTACCCCACCTAGCAGATTTCTCTTATTCATTATCATCCAGGCTGCTTTTTAGCCTTTGACATCTGCCTTTACATTGTCTACTTCTTTGGCTTTGGCTTTCCAATCTTCATAACTCATTTTCAGCGGAAATACCGGATCCACTTTTTCTTTAATGAAAGCATTGAAATCTTGGGCGCCGCAGGCCTCAATATAGGATGTATTGACATAATCCTCTACTTTTACCGTATTTACATCATTTTGCACTCCGTATTTCTGCATGACTTCCAACTGGTTTTTCAACTCATCCATAATCAGGTCCCAGGAAATGGTCCGTCCTTCCTGGTTGGTCTTTTTCCACATGGTCATGAGTCCAACTTCCAGAGGAACATTGTAATTCCGGGCAAATATCTCGGCGGACTTATAAGGATGTTCATACATATATTGAATGGACAATGTATGCGCGAGTAAAACCCGTTTGGCCAATTCGGGGTGGGCCTGGGCAAATTTGGTGTGCATGGCTACCTTGCAGCAGGTACCCTGCTTACCATCCCGTACTGTATTCTGCCTGATCATGACCCGGCCGGTATCTTCGTATTCAGCCATGGAGCCCCAGGGGTCACAGCAAATATAAGCATCCAACTTGCCGGCTTTGAGTGCAAAATATTCATCCTGATCGCTCATATTAAAGTTTTCATACTTGGTGATATCAGCCGGAATATCCAGCTGATCGGCCCATTCCGCCCAATTAATACTGTTGGTCTCAGGATCAGCACCGCAGGATATTTTCTTGCCAATCAAATCCTGGGGAGTTTTGATATCCTTGCTCACTATCAAGTATTCCGATCCGCCCGTATGGTTTTGAGCGGCGATAAATAGAGGTGTACCTTTGGGAACGGCCCGCAACGTAGTGGTCCAGCCCGCATAGCCAACATCCATTTTTCCGGCCGACATGGCCTCAGGCACATTGCCGTTGCCGGTCAAATTAACCTTTAGCCCTAATGCTTCATAAATGCCGGCATCCTTACCGATACAAGCAGCCGTCATATGATCACAGTTATAATAGCCCATATTGATCGTATAATTGGCATCTTCGCTGCTAAGAGGTTTAAGATTATAAGTTTTGGCCAGCTGTGCAGCCAGGCTCTCCCCTGATTTTGCTGCTTGCTGCGAGGCTTGTTTATCACCGCAGCCGCTTAAAGCAATTAATCCCATCATTAGAATGGTTATGAGAACATACAGCTTTACATTCTTCAACAATAAACACTCCCTCAATCCCTTTTTCCTGCCGAACTAGCAACAACCTTCCATGCCTTCTCCGAATAGACTAACGAACTTTCCCTGTTCCCAGCGATAAATAGCGTAACCCACATTCACCCCCTTGGAGCCGGAAATTACTAATTCAATCGGGTCCTTGTCATCGATATCCCGCCACTCGATGCGGCAATTATCCATCGGCGCCGGTGTCGGTTCAGACATAGCAATTGTTTCGTCCTCTTCCCAGATTGCTATCATCTTGTTGGTGACAGAGGTATCCTGATAAATTACAATTAGATCTTCCCGCCCATCGTTATTAATATCATTAGCTCCGGTGAGAAGAGGCTTCTTATCTTTATAGGCAGCTAAAAAGTGTTTATACAGCACATGCTGAGTATCTACTTTTTGCACTGTTTCTGCGGGCTGCCCTTTTCCGCTGCACCCTGTAATGCAAAGCAGCACCACCAGTAAAACCAAACCTTTATATCTAAGCATTTATCGCCCTCAGACCGAACTTTTTCAGCCATGCACGACATACCGGCCACCAGGCCGTAATACCCATGGCGATCACAACCAAAGAACAAATATCTTCCACCCAGGCCGGAACCGACAAAGACATTTTATTGGCTAAGTCAATGCTGTTCTGAACATTGCTTAAATCAAAAACCGGAGTAAAGCCCGGCAGCAACAAACCATTGGTAATATAGCCCACTATGACACTGATAAATATGACCGTAACCGTATATATAACTACTGTTCTCTTACCGATAAGTTTGTAAATACTTATCAATTCCGGCAGATTAGTCGCTACTCCGGACAGAAGAAACGTGATAGCTGCCCCCGGTGCTGCTCCGGCAGCGATAAGTGCTGCGATAAAAGGAATATGACCAACTGCGCAGACATACATAACCGCACCTAAAATTACGACTCCCAGTAAAGAAAGCAAAGCGGGATTGCTTAAATAATCCTGGATAAAATTTACCGGAATAATGGCCAGTAAAAGCGCCGCAAATAAAATCCCCATCAGAACATAACGGCTTACCTGCAAGCCGAGGCTGCGAACGCCCCAATCCAGGCCGCTATAAATTCTTTTAGGCCAGGTAGTCTTAACCGCCGTAAGAGCTTTCGGTTCTGCCTCAACCGGTTGATTTTCCATAGCCGCCGCTACAGCTGCCAGGGGAGATACCAGCTCGTTCTTTCCCCATTTGTTGCCTATAACGCCAATGAGCATGGGCAGCATAAAACCAGTGATAACATATATGATGGTCAATTGCGGGCCTAATAGAGCAAAAGCCAGCAGAACAGCCGCGGGATTTATTATCGGGGTAGCGACTAAAAAAGCCAGGGTAGGCCCTAAATAAGCGCCTGAGTAATAAAGGCTCAGAGCTATCGGCACTACTCCGCAGCTGCAAATAGGTAAAAGCATCCCCGAAATCGTAGCTTTCACCAGGGAAGATAGTTTGCTGTTACCCAGCGATTTTTGCAAAAACTCCGGCCGCAGAACGATATGTAATAATCCGCAAAGAAAAAAACTGACCACCAGCCAAAATGAACTTATATTCAATAGATCCCAACAAGACAGCAGAAAATCTTTAGCCATTTACTTTATCCAGAGCAACTTTAACTGCTCCTTCAATCACCCTTCGACTCAATTCATCAAACCGTTCTCTTTCATTAATAATTAATGTTCCCCGGCTGATTGGTCCATATTTCGGCAAATAGTCAAAATCCTTGCCCATGTAATATATTTTTAAATCTATCTGTCCGGGATGTTTAGCCGCCAAATCCCGCAAAACATCACCATAGCCGTCACAGCAGGAGCAAGTGTTGATAAATTCCAATCTAACCTTTTCCATATTCACTGCTCTCCCTTCATGGGTTTTCGTTATACATTATATTACTTTTATTTATTCTTTTTTACATTATAATTTAATTATGGAAATATAGTCAATGAATTATTATTCCTTGCCATCCATGGATTTTATTGAATTTTACGGTAATTATAATATAATTACCGGTTCCGGCAATACTACTTTCAGGTACCGGTGGATCGAGTTTTCAGCGCGGCTATTTCCGTCTGTGGGTTGATTATTTCCTACCCTTTTGCGCATAACATCCGCAAAAATGGTACTTCAAATTGCACCATAAAACTGATACAATCGGTTAAACAACCTTTAGAGATGGTGTATATTTCCTAAGAATAAGAAATGCTCCAGAAAAAGCCGGAAGGTTAGACTTTCCCGATCTATGCATCAGACCAGAGCCCTTTAAGTGCTATTTAAATATGTGATTGAAATTAGGAAAAGGAGGCAAATACAATGGAATCTAAAGAAAAGGTATTAGAAACGATGAAAAATGCCGGGAAACCCTTAAGTGCCGGAGAGGTTGAGAAGCTATCAGGGTTAGACCGCAAAGAAGTAGATAAGGTTTTCAAGGAACTTAAAAAGGAAAACGCAATCGTCTCCCCAGTTCGCTGCAAATGGGAGCCTGCCAAGTAATAGAGGTGAATTCGCAAAAACCGTTACTGGGTAGCGGTTTTTGTGCTTCTGGAGGTGACGATATGCCAGTAAAAATATCCGACCTGATTGATGAAATGGATTTGCAATTTGATGAGACCTTTCATTATTTGAATAAGGAGACCGGTGCTTTTGTTATGGTCAGTGCTGAGATTTTATCTATAGCTGAGGAATCAGATGAGGATGATGATTTTTCTGGATATCCCGATTGGCAGAAGGAAGAAATACTGGGTGCAATAGACATCATTGACAATTGGGATAAGTACGTTGAACTTCCTAGTAAATATGAAATAAATGAATATAACATTATGGAAGAATTCTGTTTGTCATTGAATGATGAGCAAATTGGGGACAGATTATTATCCGCCATCAGAGGCAAAGGAGCCTTCAGGCGTTTTAAGGATTCAATAATTAGATTGGGTCTTGGAGAAAAGTGGTATGGCTTTCATTGGGAAGCATTGCAGGAAATTGCGGTGGAGTGGTGTGAGGATAACGATATACCATATATACTTTGAAATGGGATTTAAAACAGCTCTATCTGCTTATGTTCCCCCAGTCTGCGGAGGGCTTCGGGGTCATGGTCCTGGAAATAGGCGTGGCGTATCTCCTGATCAGTAACCATTAGGTATTTGTCGGGATTGGTGCTGGGGCGCAGGCGGCAGCTGTAGACGATGGGGAAATATTCCCGCACAAATTTACCTTCGGCCAAAGCCGTCAAGGCAATAATCTGAAAACCCAACTGCCCGGCAATGAAGAAAACGGGATCGAGGACATGGTCACTGGAGGCCTTGCCGAAAGGGTTATCCAGGACAACAGCACGGCTGCGTTTTACTCCAGAGTTCACCGCCTCCCGTTTCTCGGCCAAATAGTTCTGGATGCCCAGAAACAACGCCATATTCTTGCTCCACTTTTCACCCCCTGACCACTGGTTGGAACCTTCCCAGGAGATGGGATGGCTGCTTACTTTGCCATCAGCGGTGACTTTGCGGCACCTGACCCGGATATTCTTTTCCTTCATGACATTACGGAGGAGCTGCTGGGGCTGCAGCCACTTTTCAATGTCTTTATGCATGAGAGGATAGTCTTCGTTGCCGTTTTCGTCCCGGTAGCGGCTACTTTCGATCTGGCTGATCATCCAGTCCACATGCCGCCGCAATTCGTCCTTGCCTTCTTTTTCATCCCATTCGGGTAAATCAAACTGAAAAATCTCCTTCCAGTTATCATCCACCTTGACCCGGGTTTTACGGGGAATTATACGCAATTCGGTTTTTATGGTCACCAAATAACTGTGGAGCCGATTAATAAACTCCTGCAATTCCCGGTCATGCTCGCGCAGATCATCTTCAGCGCTGCGTATGGCAAAGGCAATGCGGCTGCTCAGGCGCTGCTTCCATTCCAATACTTCGGTAAAATTGTCCCGGTATTTTAAGCCCGAAGTAACCATCCGCTGTAGCTTTATGTCCCGGACCTCCTCCTGGCAAAAGGCTTCCAGCCGGGTTTTCTCCTCTTCCAGTCCTTCCTTCGATTGGTTTAATTGGAGCTGGTTCTGCTGGATAGCTTCCAGATAGCCGGTAATAATCTTCATAGGCTGATAGGCAAAATCCTGTTCTGTAGCAGAGGGTAAATCAACCCCGGGAATATCTTCCTGCAAATAATCGTAACGCTCATTTTTGCGTTCCATTTCTTCCATAGCTTGATGGAGCAATTCCTCTTCCGCCGTAAGTTTTTGCATCTGTTCCTCCAGATACCTTTGCCTTGATTCTATTTGCTCGCTTTCTTGGCGAAGTTCTGCTTCCACCATCGGCAACGGCTGAGTAAAAATCACTCGTTCCCGGTATTTACGCAAAAACTCATCTTGCTGCTGTGTAAAACGATCCCGGGCAATAGCCTCCTCCTTGGTCAACTTCTCTTTATCCGGCTGCAGCCGTCCCAACTCTTTTTTTAAATGCCGGCCCTGCTCAATAAGAAGCTCGATTTCATCTTCGCCGCCGGGAGGAAAAACCATCTCCTCGTTAATTTGAGTATCGCATTGACGGCGTTTGCGGTTTAACTCTTTTTCAGCGTTGGTCCTGGCATGGCGGGTATGGCTAAGGTTTTCTTCCAGGCTCTGGCGTCCTTTTTGCTTCTTATGCAAGGCATCCAGCAGACCCTGCCGTTCCGTCTCCAGCCGGGGTCGGGTCAAAACCGTCTCCAGGGGCGCGGCATCCTTTACTTCCTGATACAAGGCTTCTCTTCGCAAATGACGCAGTTCCTCCTGTAGAACGAGCAGATCCTTTTCCACTTCCTGCAGGTTTCCTGCCTTCCTGTCCCGCTGTTGCAGATCCCGGTCCATCTGCTCCTGTCTGGTCTGCAATAATTCAGAATACTGCCGCACCGCCAGCCGCGCCTTGTCGCCTTCGTCAGCCTTTTTCAGGTAATCCTGGGCTTTCATAATACGATGGCTTAGGTCGGTGTTCTCCTCAATGATGTCGGTAATATTCTTGTTCAGGAGGTTCAGGCGCAGGTCAATATCTTGCAGCCGCGCTTCGCTTTCCTTGATCCGCTGTTCCCATGCAAAAATCTGTTCCCGGGTTTGACGCAGGTTTTCTTTTAATTGCTGGGTTTCTTCATGCGGGTACTTTTCCAGAAATGCTTTTAGCCGGTTAAACAACTCCATATTCAGTTGCAGGGCCTGTTCCTGTTTTCTTCGTTCTTTACCGGCTTCGCCGGCCTTCTGTTCCAGATCCCGCTTCCAGCTCTGAAAATTTTCCATGGACAAGTTGAGTTCCCAGTTGTTAGGGATGACCCTCCGTCCGGCCTCCGGGATTGGAGCGGGATATGCAAGAGCCCGGTCCAGCATGCCACGGGCTTCCTCCTGGGTCAGAATAAAGACCGGCTGGGTCATCTCGCCCGCTTTTTTGGTCAGCCGTTCCCATAGCCGGTCAGCCTCGGCCTCCCTGCATATAAGGCTTATGGTCCAAAATGGCCAGGCCGGGAAATACTCTTTTTCAGTACGGGCCAACTGCCGGGCCGCCCTGGCCACATAAACACTACCGGTCTCCAGATAGGCAAACTGTTCCCGCCATTCCTCACTCCATTGCTCCAGCAAAGGATCGGCCGTATAATATTGGTTGGCTTCATACATGCCGTTCTGTCCCTCCCGCACAAAAGGCAGGTTAACCAGGGCATGATCACTATTTGATATTGGCCGTCCAGATATTCAATATAGCTGAGGGACCCGGGAGCAATATCTGTTTTCCACAAATCAAAGGACGAATCCAGATGATGCAGGAGGGATTTTATTACTCCCCATATAGCCTGGGCCAGCCGGGAGGCCCGCGACACTCTGGTAAAGGGAGTTGTTGAAAATATTGAGGGGTTTTTAAAAGGAATCCCGGTGAATGTGGTCAAATGATTAAGGCAAGATGTATCCGGGTGATACCGGAAATTTACCTGACCCATGCAGGAAGTTTCCCGGCATAGCGTCTACGGTGTGCAGAACATACAGTTGTGTTGCTGATTGTTGTTATTATTAGCAAAACTTTTTAAAACAACTCTGCCTGCTTACATCCCCCCCATCCTCGGGGCTTCTTTATTACAAAAGATCTATTGTCGATTGCCCGCATGGTAGCCAATACTCCATCCAAATGATCATATTCATGTTGCAGCAATTCGGATAAATCTCCATCCAAATCCATAACACATTGCTTCCAGTCCATATCATAATATTGAATCCTACATCTTCTATGTCTCATACCTTACATATCCTGCAGGGTATATTCTTAATGTTCGGGGTTCCAAATTCCTGGCCCAGTTTGCTCATCGAAGTCAGCATATTAAAATTGGCTTCTCGCCACCCGTATTGCTGGCTCGGATCTCCCTCGGGAAACCACCAGCCCAGTGCGGCGCTGATCACTCGGGGGTGAACGATGTCAGTAATTCTTGCTGTTTGGGTAATTTGGCCATTTGCGGTTTCAATGATCACTCGGTCGCCTTCATCAATACCATGAGCTGCCGCTGTTTCAGGATGAATTTCCACCACCGGGTCGGGTTGTTTTTGCCGCAGTTTTTCAACCCAGCGATACGATGACACCAAATAATAATGACTCTTGGCACTGCTCAATATGAGCGGGTAATCCGGGTTTTCTTCTTCCGGCAGGGCTGTGTATGCGGGCAAAGCTTTGAGCTTAAACTTTTCGGCGGTGGACAGCTTAAGCTCCACTTTTCCGGTAGGAGTGCGAAAACCCTTGGTTTCATATTCCCGGAAACGATCAGGTCCTTTTAGATAACCCTTTTGGGCAAATTCGCTATAACTTAAACCGGCGGGGCGTAGCAAGTCTTCGAGAAAATCTTCATGATTGTCATGCCAGTATTCCGGGGACGATATTCGCTTACCAAGTTCGTTCATAATTTTTATGTCAGGCCAACATTCTTCAGGAGGCTCGACAACTTTCGGGCGGGCCAGGATCATACCGTGGCCAAGGCCATAATGCCCAATATCATTCATTTCATACTGGTGGGCGACTGGGAAAACGATATCAGCCATAGCTGCCGTCGGGGTCATAAAAATATCGGCCACCGCTATAAAATCGAGTTTCATAAATGTTTCATAACTTACGGTGCTATCTGCCCAGGCCACCATGGGATTGGTACACAGGCAATAGTATCCCCTGACCGGGTAAGGAGTTTCCTCCAGGACCGCTTGACGGAAATAGGCCGGCGGGACCGTCATCATACGCGGAATGGTTCCGTGATAGGCACCGATCATCTCCTTACGTTTGTTAGGTATTAGGTCTGCTCGTACGAATTCGCCCAAACCCATTATTTTCGGGTCGTGAGCATTTATATTGCCGCCCGGCACTTCCAGGTTTCCCGTAATTGCCATCAGGCAAATCAGCGCGCGGGTGGTGTCGAATACATTGATAGTATGTTCTATTGCATTACCCCATTGCAGGGCGGCAGGTTTAGCAGCGGCATATAGCCGTGCCGCTTTCCTTATTAATTCAGCCGGCACCCAGGTAATCCGGGAAACATAATTCGGGCTGTATGGCTTTACGTGAGATGCCAGTTCTTCAAAACCATAGGTATACTTGGATACAAACTCTTTATCGTATAAGGATTCCTCAATTATTACATGTATAAATCCCAGAGCAAGGGCATTGTCGGTTCCTGGCCGCAACTGCAGCCACAACTCCGCTTTGTCAGCCAGTTCCGTCCTGCGTGGGTCAACCACAATCATTCGCGCGCCGTTCTTAAGCTGCTGCCAAACATTACTGGCTATTTGTCCTTCCTCGTTGTTGGAAAGGACATTGCTGGCCCATGACATGATCAGTTTGGTCGGATTATGGAGATCGGCAATGGGATAGAAACCACAGGTGTGCATCCCGCTGACCTCGCGGGGAGCATGGCACACATCCTGAGAAGCCACCACATTGGGTGAGCCAAAAGTGTTGGCCAGACGGATCAGTACGAAATGTTCCAGCCCCTTGGGCATCCCCACGCCAAAGGCAACCGCCTGCGCCCCGTATTTTTCTTTAAGATTAAGCAAATTTTCCGCACATTCATCAAGGGCCTGATCCCAGGAAATGCGCTGCCATTTGCCTTCACCGCGTTTCCCGGCACGTTTTAACGGATAACGGAGACGATCCGTATGGCTAATACGATCAGCCGATACCCGGCCTTTGTAACAGGTATATCCCTGATTTAAATATCCTTCCGGGTCGCCTTTGATCTGAACGATCTTGTTATCTTTAACTCCAACCAATAACCCGCATCCACCATGATCCATTCGGGCACAATGAGTTTTAACCCAGCGCAGTTGCTCGGCCATAGATACACCTCCTGACTAAATATACGTTCAATTATATCAAAAGTACTCCATTCACTTCCGACATGTCAATCCATTAAATTCCATAACCGGGCTCTCTTTGGCATGTTTTATTACCCGAAAAAGACATGAACCGCAGTGGTTTTGAAAACCGCCCAAACCTCCTGCCCTAAGTCCAGCTCCATTTCATCCGCAGCCTGCCGGGCAACCAGGACGGCCAGGCTTAGGCCTAGGCCGGTCCGGTTTGCCGCCGCTTATCTTGAGGCTGCAAAATTTCCGGCCGTATATTTTGCACCGGTACGGGAGAACGGACCAGAATGGTCTTTAAGGCCCGGTAGTTAAAGGGTATAAGCGGCCACAGGTAAGGCACATTAAATGATTTGGTGAAGGCCAACAGAAGAAATAACAATACCGTACAAATAATAAAACCGGGCAGGCGGAACCAACCGGTCCCAAACAAAATGAAAAGACGAGCCAGGCGGTTGGCCATGGCCATCTCGTAACTGGGAGTACAAAAAGACCCAATCGCTACCAGGGCGGTGTAAAGTATGACCTCCGGTATAAAAAGCCCGATCTTCACCGCAATGTCCCCGATCAGGAGAGCTGCAATCACTCCCAGCGCGGTAGCCAGGGGCGAAGGGGTATGAATGGCAGCCATTCGCATGAGGTCCAGACTTATATCCGCCAGGACAAACTGTAAAAACAGCGGAACATGGCCGACTTCCTTAGGCCCGATGAAAGCCAGCGATTCCGGCAGCAGCTCGGGAGAAAGAGCAAAGAGCAGCCAAAGGGGGGTCAGGTAAACTGAGGCGATCACGGCTGCGAAGCGCAGCCAGCGAATGTAGGCTCCTACCGCCGGAGTCTGCCGGTATTCTTCGGCATGCTGCACATGATGGAAATAGGTAACCGGAGCTATGATAACACTGGGCGAGGTATCAACGATCACCAGTACATGTCCTTCCAACAGATGATGGGCCGCCACATCCGGCCTTTCGGTATACCTCACTTTGGGAAAGGGATTCCAAATCTGGCCCGGGACAATCAATTCCTCCAAAGATTTTTCCGCCATGGGAATTCCATCCACCTCGACGGCGGCAATTTTATCTTTGATGGTCTGAATGATCTCGGGATTGGCCACATCCTTAATGTAGACCACGCCGACATCCGCTTTCGATCTCTTTCCTACCCGGAGGAGCTCTATCCTGAGTTTGGGGTCCCTGATCCGTCGCCTTATAAGCGCGGTATTAAATACGATCGTTTCCGTGAATCCATCCCGCGATCCCCGTACCACTCGTTCAATCTCCGGCTCTTCAGGACCGCGGGCCGGATAGGTGCGGGCATCAATCACAAAACCTTCCTTGCAGCCATCGATAATCAACAGGATGGAACCGGATAAAACCGCATAGAGCAGTTCATCGATCTTAGTCTCGCTGGACACTTCGATATAAGGAATACCGGAACGGATGATCTGCTTGTTTAGGCCCCGGTCCACTTGCTTTTTAGTGAGCATAAACAGAGTTTCCATTATCTCAGTCAACATATCATCCTTGATCAGTCCGTCAAAACAGATAAGAGCCGCCCTGCGCTCCGCTACCTCAATTTCCCGTACGATCACATCGAAGCTCTCACCTTCGCCCAGTTCCTGCTTAAAAAGATCAAGATTATCATCATAATCGCGACTCAGATAAAGGTGCGGTTTAGTCATATGATCACCTTTTTGTCTTTTGTTTTTTAGTCTACCTTTTCCTATTGGGCAGAGATCTATGCATAGAGAAGTGTCGTGGGGAGACGATGCTCCCGGCATCCATTATGGCTTAGTATTGTTTGCAATTAAAAAAGCTGTCGATCCAGCAATTCGCCAAAATAGTCGGCTCCAAACGGCTGCGGATTCTTCAGCCGCTCCTCGTTCATGGCGAAGCCTTTCTTGCTATATTCCGTTAAAACATTATTGAGCCATTAGTCCGGGGCAATGCCATCAGAATCCGTTGATTGGAAAATACTTATCCGGTATATGCGAATTGGTAAATATCGGCTTTTCTAATCCTGATCAGAAACTGAAAAGCCCATTTGATGCTCCAAAATGCAAATTGGGGCACCAAATGGGTACTAATTTTAAGAATTAATTTGAAGCATACTCTTTTGATAATTTTTCTATTTCCTGAATAGCTTTTTGGGCAGCAATTACAGGGATATGAGGTTTTATATCATGAATTCTTTGAGCTCGAGCCTCCATTGTTCTCCCTTTTTCTTCTATCGTTACATATAATGCAGTTGCTATCCTTTCAAGATCTGCAACCCCTAAATTAGAAAACTGTTTTGCAATAAAATCAATCTTTCGTTTGTATAATTTTGATGTCTTAGGATATCTATCTATTAAAGCTCTACCAGTCTTCGATGACCGATAGGAAGGACCATAGGGAATACGGCTTGATAACTCAACTAGCATATTACCTCTCATATCTCCTAGACTGTCTCTAAGTTCGAAAGAAAATGGGCCATGCTTATATAGAATATATTCGAAATCTGTTGGCACCAGAAACATGGTTTGTAAAAAATACATGCTTTTTTGAATATGGGTCTCACCACACCAGCTGCCATTATCTTTCATAGATTCAATCAAAGACAATAATATGACCTGTCTCTTTATTGATTCCATTTTACTCCTCCCTCGCTACCATACTAAGCATCTTAGGCATATTTTTTTCACGCCATTTTTGGCCTTCTTTTAATAAATCAGGCCTAATAAAAATGTAATCAAATGAAGCTACTGGTAAGCGTTGTTCTTGTTCGGTTTTTGTTTTGGCTTCAGCTTCGAGTTCAGCCTTGGCTTTTTGATAGCTTCCAGCCGTTTTCCCCGGGTGGAAAGCTCCTCGGGTAGTTCGTCACCACGGCGGTTGCCATATTTACGTTCTTCTTTCTTTTTCATATACCCATAACTCATCGGTAAGGTAAAAAGAGCTCTTTAAATGTATTCAAGAAATAATTATCAGTCATACCGGAAATATAATCTATAACAACCCTAGCATCTGCTGTATTACTTCGATATATTTGATTATTGATAATCGGAAAGTCTTTATATATTCTGGATTTCGCATTCTTCGTTTTTAAATCATCCAGAAAAGTTTGGAACATCATTCGGAACATTTTTTCTATTTTACTATCCTGTTGCTGCTTAACAGGAGCAAAGTATATTTTTTGGTAATTGAAATCCCGTAGAGATTGCAATGCATTCAGAACATCCCTGGAAAAACTAAGGTATGGTTGGCCAAAGCTATTTTTTACAAGATTCCTAACCAGAACGTCGATTATATTCCGGTTATCTTTACCAAGAATGATTGATATCTCTTCAGGTATTTCATCCCGGGTCATCAATTGAATAGTAATTGCATCTTCAATATCCCGTCCTATATAGGCTATTACATCGCATACCCTAACAACACACCCTTCAAGGGTAGATGGTTTTATTCCTTTTCCAAAGCCAGGCTGGTTTAGACATGATCGGTATTCCCTTTCAAACTGTTCTTTTGTTTTTGTATAAACGGGCTCATAATGTTCTGAAATCTCCTCCCCATTATGGCATAGGATTCCATCCAGAACTTGAAGCGTGAGATTACAACCTTCGCCTAAATTCTCCAATTTTGTAAGAAAGCGCACACTCTGAGCATTATGGCGGAAATACCCAATTCGTTGTTCTTCGCAAATCACATTTAAATAATTTTCACCATCATGACCGAATGGAGTATGTCCTAGATCATGCCCCAAGGCTATTGCCTCAATCAAGTCTTCATTTAATCTTAAGAATCTGCCAACAGTCCTTGCAATTTTCGATACTAGCTGTACATGAAGAACTCTATGAGTAATATGATCATTTTCAAAAAGGAAAAACACCTGGGTCTTATCTATATACCGACTGTAAGCAAGTGAATGTATTATCCTATCTGTATCATGAAAGAAAGCAGGCCTAATATTGGCTTCATCAGGTATTAATTCTGGTTTAAGACGAACAGCCGCTTGGTTAATGCATGCATATTTAGATAGTATCAAGCGTTCCCCAATCTGTCAGCACAGCCTCTCCCTCCCTCTATAAACTGCGTTACTCTATTCCCCCTACCTTTCGGCATTATTTACCATATTCCTTTTCCATTCGAAGGAAGCATCCCAACAAGAAGCTGCCTACATTAGTAAAGCATTTAATGTTTTGTAGGATCTGCTATTTGATAAGTCTGGCCTGGTTTTGGAGTAGGAGGAAAGCGTTCTCCCTTAACAACCGTTCTCTCTTGGCCCGTTCGTCCTCCTCTTGGGCCGATAATCTCCGCTTGTGAAGACTTCGGAACCTTTTGACCTGGTTTGAACGTTGGAACTTTTGCCATCTGGTTTACCTCCTTTGTTTAGGTTTTTTTAAACCAACCAACTCACTCATGAAAACTTCCGTTGCATCTCTTGAAAACCACCCCACGGAATCTTTTGATCATGGTGTAGCCTTCCCACTACTATTCCATGGTCAATTCCAACTTCATCAGCAAACTTGATTATCGAATCCCGGGTAAATCTATTTTTGGATATAAAACTCTTATACTTTGTTCTAGGGATAAGACAATCGGACGCAAAACCATCCGCTTCAGATTCTTCTTTAGTTTTATCCCCAGTTTCAGCAAATGCCTCTTTCTTACTGTGTAACAGTATGTGCCCCAATTCATGAAAAAAGCTAAACCAAAAAATATCAGCATATTGATACCGGGTACTAAGCTGAATCATAGCCTTCAAAGGATGTAGCCATTTAGTTGCCCCATGAGCAAAGGTTTTCGGTAAATGCGGAACAATTACTAGCACTACTCCACATGAAGCACACAATTCACTTAACCGGGGTAGAAAATCATTAGCTTCCAACATAGTTAATTCTTTAAATTTCGGGATCATCTCTTTTAATTTTTTTTCACTAAAGTCTTGCGTTTTTATATCCCCGGCTAATAACTCTCCCATCCGAATCCAAGACGCCAAAGCGTAATGAGAAGCGCTGGCTTTGTCGTGCTTTCTAAAGGCAACCGGTAAAATATCCGAAATATAATTTAAAGATGCAACACCGAAAAATTGCCGAAGATTAACCACCTTTTCCTTAACCTTACTAGTGGGTTTAACAAAACCTCTCCGCGCTAATTCTGAATAGGGAATCAATCGGGCTATAACGGTTTCATTTTCAATATCTTTTTCTGCCTGTAACCGTGCCCTAGTTTCCTGATAGTTGGCCTCTAGATTATTCCAAAAACTTGCCGGTGTTCCAAAAACACTTTCTAGTTTCAATGCAGTTTCTTGGGTTATGGAAGCTTTGCCTTTAATAATCTCATTAATCGTTTTAGTTGTTAAGCCAGTTCGCTTTGCCAAATCCACCTGGGTCATAGCAAGCGAATCCACAAATTCCTGTAGAGTCTCCCCAGGAGGAATGGCAATATCAGGACTAAATCCAGTTTTTCTTTGTTTAGTCGTCATGATAATTAGTCACCTCCAGTATCTTTACACATTTAACCTGTGACGCATCAATATTTCCAATCGGCTGACCAGATTCTGATACTGCCTGAAACGTGAGACGGAAGGGGTGCCCCACGTCAACCGCATATATACCTAGTTTATGAGGTTCCAATAGATGACATCTGGTCGGAGGAGCGTGGTTCAAATCGGCGATACAATCAGCACTCTGTATCTCATTAAGCCGCTTGATAATAGCACGTGCCATTTTTTCGCCCCACTGTTTCTTTGCTAAATCGTAGCTTTCGCAGGTTTTCTTGAGTTTGGCAGTTTTAAATTCAATTTCCATGAAATCCTCCATTGAAATTTATGGAGTAAATTTATTATATCTACCAAACTCATTATACAATATAATATGCATAAAGTGATATTTCTATTAACCTATAAGGTTAATAATTTTATATTTAATGTAAATATATTAAAACCCAGCTACAAAATAGCTGGGTTAGTTGAATATAGAAGGCACTGACATATATATTTATAATCCATTTACGGACATATTAAACGCCAGTTTGGTTAACATGAAATTTTAGTTTAATCACATAAACTATATTCTTGAAATGCCATTATACAAGGGCCCCAATTGATATATAGTAGGTTTATTTAGTTTTGATCACATAACCATCACATAAAACTTGCTGAGCAGCACACATTTCCTTAAAAGTATTAATCCTCATCTAAATGACAATCTTTTTCTGGATTAAAGTTATTGCGATTTCCGCGGGCAATATTACATGAATTATAAGCAATTCGTCCGTTAGACAACTCAGTTTTCCCGCCTAAACTATGAGGTTTAATATGATCAACAACTGCATCCTCAAAGTCTATACTGCGGCCGCATATTTTTCCCTTATGTTCTAACTGACACTTACCTCCTGCCCTACGATAAAGAAGAAGCTTTTCTTCAAATGTAAAGTTGCGTTTTGGATCAAGTTTTGGAATTTCTATTAAAGTCACATTGTCAAATAAATATAGCCCGATAATTTCATGTCTCTTTATTAAAGCTTCCGTGCCCAAATTACCACGAGACATGGCCAGGCTAAGATCTTCATATATCTCATCTTTCTTTTTGTTATAACCACGTATCATAGCTTCCATACGAGCTGCATCTAACTTCTCAAAATTATTCCTAATTTTGGTGTATTCCGAGGCTGATATATCATAGGTAAGTAGAATTCGAGATAATAGCCAGTAAAGACTAAGTGCGTAGTTTTGATTAAGATGAGGGTTGTTACTAGGGAAAATTTCACCCAGCATTCCAATAATTTTCTTTGTTCTACCGGTTACTGCGGGATCAATCACTGTTTTTTTATAATGCTCATATAATTTATCAAGTTGCTGAGATGTACAGCTTGCTATTTCGTTTTTTAGCTCCAAACGCAGCATTTGGGAAGCAACAAGATTATGATTGGATGCTGAATTGTTAAAAGGAACTGAGTTGGTGAAAAACGGTAGTGCGGCCAACTCTCTAACCGCATTTCCAATATTCGATCCCATGGCATCTCTTTTTTGTTGTGCATTTAATGGAGTGCCATTTTGTAATCGTAAAAACATATCCCTTATTTCATCTATTGTTGAGTCTTCAAGAACTACGATAGATAGAGAATATTGTTCAAACTTTAACTTCTGGTTTACATTCAGCTGCTCATATTTTTTTCCTTTAGCCATTGGTGTTTCAGGCATAGCGGTAAATGGATCCAACCAACTACCTCTGAAACATTTCTGTTAGCGTTCAAAGGGACAAATTGTGAACCGGGGTTGTTATGTACAAGGCGGATGGCGTAAGCTGTCCGTCTTGTGCTGTTTCACGCTATATTTTCCTGCCTGTCATCTTCCGCAGCTTCTGTGTTGACCTGCTCTACGCTGTCCATAATGCCTACATCCCGGTAGACGATGCAGATTGCCTGCTCCGCAGTGCGGGAGTATCTTGTGCTCTTTTCTCCCACCTCAATCCTTGCGATGAAGAGCCGCAGGATTTCAGGAGTAAGCTCCCGTATCTCCGTGTACCGCTTGGCCTTTTCGATGAAAGCCTCCACGTTGGAGGCGGAGTCCATCAGCTTTTGCAGCCGCACTTCCTTTATCGGGATCGCATCCCGCAGTGCCTTTTGCTCATCATTGTAGTCAGCGGACAGCATTCGGAACTGCTCATTGGTTACCCGACCCAGCACGTTGTCCTCATAGAGGCGCTTAAACAGTGCGGCCAGCTCCGCATCCCTGTGCCGTGCCGAATCCAGCTCTCGTTGCAGGCTGTTCACCTCCTTGCGAAGCTCCACCGAGTTTTTTCGGTTGATGTACTCTGCGAAGAGGGCTTCTTTCTGTCTGGCAAAGTGGGTTACCCTGCGCAGGTCGTCAAGGATAATCTGTGTTAAATCACGCTCCCGGATGTAATGGGAGGAGCAGACCTCCTTGCCTCTTTTCTTGTAGGTATAGCACATGAAGTTGTTTTTAACCGCATCCATGGTGTGCGCACGGTGCAGGACAAGGGGCTTTCCGCAGTCGGCGCAGAACACCAATCCAGAAAATAAATTAGGCTCCTCCATCTGCTTCGGCACACGCTTTTTCCGCTGGCGAAGCTCCTGCACCAGATCCCACTGCTCCTGCGTAATCAGCGCTTCGTGGGTGTTCTTCACCAGAACCTGCTCGGATTCATCGTGGTAAACGGCTTTCTTGTTTTTGTAGGACAGGGTGGTTCTCCGCAGTCCCGGCATGTGACCGAGATAGGTTTGATTGTCCAAAATTCCGGTTACTGTGCTGGAAGTCCAGCGGTATGGGCTTGCAGTATCCAGACCCTTGTGTTCCTTTCCCGTTCTGCGGTAGTAGGTATTGGTTGGATTGAGCACCTGCTCCTTTGTGAGAATCCGGGCGATCTGATTGGGGCCTTTCCCTCCGGCGCACAGACTGAAAATACGCTGCACAATGGGAGCTGTATCCTCGTCGGGGACGATGCCCTTACGGACGGTTTCGTCCCTGCGGTAGCCATAGGGCGGTCTGCCGCCGAGAATTTCCCCGCGCTCCGCCTGCAGACGCTTGACCGCACGCACCTTTTTGCTGGAATCCTTGGCATGGAGCTCGTTGAACCAGTTCCTCATAGGGGTGAAGTCATTGCTGCTCTCATACAGAGAATCCACGCCATCATTGACCGCAATAAAGCGGATGCCTTTCTGCGGGAAGAAGATTTCTGTGTAATATCCCACCTGCAGGTACTCTCTGCCAAGCCGGGATAAGTCCTTTACGATCAGGGTTTCCACCTGATCCTGTTCGATCAGACCCAGCAGTTCGTTCCACGAGGGACGGTTGAAGTTAGTTCCGGAGTAACCGTCGTCATACAGGAATTTCACATTGGTGAAGCCGTTTTCTTTTGCATATTTTTCAAGGAGCAGTCTTTGGTTCTGAATGCTGTTAGAGTCGCCCTTGAGATCATCCTCCTGGCTGAGTCTGCCATATAAAATCGTATATTTTTCTTGGTTTGCCATCGTCATTTTCTCCTTTCTTGCGGCAAACCGGTACGGTACCACACATCATACCGTAACAGATGCCGCAAGTCTATTGAATTCAAGCACTGTGCGATTCTTTTTCAAACCTTGTGTCGATGAGAGCAAGCATCTTGTCCGTGGGGGTATGCCCTGCCGCAGGGAGTACCGAGCAGATGCGATACCGCCTGCCCTCGATGCACATAATGCGGCTAGTTGTGGTCTGATTTTTATCAAAAAACACGGTAGCATCATCGAAGCAGGGGGCATATTTTCCGTTTTCTTCTTCCTCATGGATGACCTCGGCGGTTTCGTAAGCACCGAGAATCCCGGTTTCTACATAATGCCGCGCGATCATTTTTTCTCTGTCCATAAGTGCCCTTTCTCCCTTACGGGTTACATGGTTAAATTCATTTCCTGTCCCTGCTCGCTCTGGAGCTTGTGTCCCTGAGCCAGCTTTTTAAGGATTTCCCGCTGGCGCTGCTTGCTCTCCGTCCAAGTATTCGGGGGGATGGGCGGAGGAACATTGACCGTGCCCTCCAGATTCTTGCCCAGCGAGATGATGTCATTGGTGAGAGAGCCTGCCCTCTCCATCTGACCAATCCAGCCTTCAGGCGGCTCAGGAGTCAGTGGAGCAAAGCCATGCTCGGTGCGATAAGCGAACAGCTTTTCGAGGGTTTCTTTGAGATAAGTGTCGTCATGCAGGCTGCGGTCACGGCAGCTTTTGCCCTCTGGCGTGGTAAACAGGATATATTTGTGGTGATCCCATCGGACAGAGTAGCCTTCATATTCCATGTTCTGAATAAAGCTTTCTTTGTCCGGAGAGTAAAGCAGGGCTTCCTCAATGGCTTTGATAAGCGCAAACTTCCAGCTCTCACCACGCTCCGCGGCACGGTATTCTCCGGGGGTGAGTCTGCGCTTTTTCTTTCTGCTGTCGTAAGGCTCCAGTACAGAAAAGCCATGCTTTATACAGATTTCATCATTGACCTGCCGCATCTCTTGAATGGAGGTAGGGGGCAGATGCAGCTTTTTTCCATCCTTAAAGCTGACCGAATTGACGATGATATGGGAGTGGAGATTGTCTGTATCGCAGTGGGTCGCGACGACACATTCATAATCGGAGAACAGCTTTTCCGTAATCTCCCGCGCAACTTCATTTGCCTGCCATGGAGTGATCTCTTCTTTATCCGAGAAGGATTGAACGAAATGATAGAAGCAAACATCGCCAGTTTTCTTGAATTTCTCCTTGGTAGTCATCATTTCAAGGTAGCTGGTGCAGGGCAGACAGTTGATGCCGCTCTCCACTCTGCCGCCCTCAAAGCCAACTTTATGCCCCTGGAGCACATAGGAAAGTGCTCCAAGCATCCTGCCGCAGGACTGCTTTTTGACTTTGATTCTTGTGAAAGTTGCCATCAGATCACCCCCAATAATTTTTTAAGCTCGGCGCAAATATCGCCGTAAGCATCGGTGAGCTTCTTGATCTGGCTGGGATAGCTTCTGCCTTGATGAGAGAGTATGGTAAGCTGATTGAGGTTTCTGCCCTGTGCCTTGAGCTCAGAAAGCACGCTGTCCAGACCATCGATAACTGTAATTTCCTTACCCAGAGCACAGACGGTGAGGTAATCCGTAACCGTTAATTTCGCTCGTTTTGCCTGGGATTTTATTTTCTTCAGGTCAGCCGAACTGATCCTGAATGCGTAGGTTTTGTCCTTTTCTTTCTTCATGCAATCGCTCCTTTCCGTGACTTGGGGTGTGGGGCAGCGCCCCGCTTAAAGTGGACGGCGTATAGCCGGACGCTTTGCTTGCCCCTCCCAAAGGGAGGGATTTCGCATCCAACGCCCCATCACGCTGCTTATTCATTTTCTGTATCCGCAAATGTCCCCGACACCTGCCCCAATTGCCGTCGTCCGCCTCATTGGTGCAACTCCCCTGCCTCATCCCGCAAAAGTCCACACAGGGGCGGACAGGGGGCAACAAGGGGCGACGTGTCCGACACTGACGGCTGTGACGGCAAAGACGGCAAATTTGTGGGGGCGTTTTCTGCCGTCATACCGTCATTGCCGTCATAGCGGAGGGTAAACTCCCGCCGTTCAAAGCTGCGTTTGTCGGAATAGGCAATCTTGTTCTTTTGCAGAAAATCCGTGTGGCGGATGATTTTCTTCTTTAAAACCGCCGGGAGATATTCTGTTCCGCCAATCAGCTTCAGCCGCTCCGCAAGCTCTGTGGCCGTTCCTGTGAAAGCAGAAGTGGATTTGATAAAATCAGAGAGAAGAAGTATCTCATCGGGTATTTTCAGTTCTTCCATTTCCACTGGCTGCAGCAGTTCCCAGAGGAAAGTCTCCCTGTTAAATCCCAGGAACAATTCCCGGCTTTCGATATCCCTGCCGGTGCAGATAAGAGTGGCGGTATTTTCTGTTCTTTTCTCTTTCTGCAAGATGAAACTGCTGTCCGCGCTGCCCGCAATTCCCGTGGTGCCGGAGATCATGTTCAGCGGATCGTTGTCAGCGGTTTTCCGCAGATGGTGAACCAAGAGGATGGCGAGCCTGTTTTTATCCGCGATCTGCTTGAGGGCATTGATGTCGTCATAGTCGGCGGCATAAGGATTTACATTTGAGGAAACTGTTTTGCGAACCTTTTGCAGCGTATCAATGACGATCAGCCCTGTGCCGGGATGCTCCTTCAGGAAATCTTCAATCTGAAGTTCAAGACCGTTTCCGATGGCATCGCTCATAATTGCAAAGTGCAAACTGAGCGGCGCTTCATCGGTAATTTCAAACAGCCTGCTTTGGATTCTGGCGAAGCTATCCTCCAGGCAGAGATAGAGCACCTCGCACTGTCGGGTTTCAAAGCTCCAGACCGGTTGTCCCTTTGCCGCCTGCAGGCAAATCCAGAGGGCAAGCCAGCTCTTACCGATTTTCGGAGAGCCTGCAAGGATGTGCAGCCCCTGCGGAATGAGCCCGCTTACAATAAATCTGAGCGGCTCCAGGGGCGTGGTCATCAGGGTCTCCGCATCCATGGTTTCTAACTTCTTTGACATTTTTGATTCCTCCTTTCCTGCTTTCATCCTAATGGATTTTGTGGTATGCTTATACCGTGAATCGAAAGAATTTTATTTTACATAAATCTATTCTTTGCTGGAGGAGCGATATGGAGCTTAGCTATCCCTTTGCCAGGGTCTTTCCGGACAGTACCAATCTGCTGAATGTTTTTTTCTGTCATGATGCAGAGCACTCGACCTTTCATCAGATTGGGGAAATCGGAACCGGCATTGTTGATTTTTGTGAGCTGGACTTTTCTGAGGTTCAGAAAAAAATACAGGCACTGGAAACCATGGCGGTTGCCAATGCTGGTTTTGAAGATATCAAGACAAGATTTTGGGAAGCGGTTGATCTGCTGAAGGACAAGCACAGTTATGCCCATTTCTTTTTAAACGGTGAGCTGCTGCGCAATTTTAATCATCCTGAACGGACTGAGGAAGAAAGAATCAGCTATGCAGCCTTTCTGTTTCACTACAGCTTGAACCTGCAAGGGCATTACCGGGAGGCGCTGGAGCTGTGTCTGAATACAGAGGTGCTTATCGAGTACGCTCTTTCTGAGCGGTATGTCATGTTCTGCAACCTGCACCCCGATTCCACCCGATACATTCTGCGGTCGATGTATGGAATCGCTCCCATGGCAAACGGAAAGTTTGATGCCGGCAAGGTAATCCAATTTGATGACCCCGGCAAGGTTGACACACAAAAGGTTCTTCAAGATATCCATCAGGACAGCGAGCACGCCGTGAGCATGTGGCAGTATTTCGCCATTCAAAGTTTGGAGGAGATGCTTTATCTGGAGCTGATGGAAATGATTAAGCGTGGCATCCGCGTCAAACGCTGTGCCTTGTGTGACCGATATTTTGTTCTTATCGATAAACGGAAACGGGATTACTGCGACAGGCTTTACAAAGGCAAGCGCACCTGCAAGCAGATCGGGGCAAAGCAGAAATTTAACAAGTTAGTTGCTGATGATACCTATTTGCAGGAATTTCAGCAGATTTACAACCGCATGTACTCAAGGTACTACCGCATGGATGCCTGGGAGAACGACCGTCAGACCAACAAGCTGACTGAGGAGCAGTTCAAGGCATGGACAGATATGGCCTCTAAAGCCCGAAAGGAATACAAGGCCGGGGAAATCAGCGGCCAGGACATGGTGACAAGAATTTCAGAAAATGTGGAATAGAAAAACGGATCATATTATGAACAGCGAACAGAAGTACCGCCCGTGTTTTCCAGACGGCGCTTCTGCCGGATTCAGAAAATAAAAATGGACGGGATTCTTTTTATCGAATCACGCCCAATTCCTGGAGCAAGGAGACGCAGTCTTTTGCTCCCTGCAGATACAGGTATTTAATTTGGTGGCCGGAGAGAATATCCATCGTATTATGGTATTCCTCTAAGGTATCCTGTGCCTCTTGGCTAAGCGATGAAACACATTCCTTAACCTGCTGGCTGAGTTCAATCCTCCGAAGTACCAAATCATCGACCTCTGGATTCTCGTTGCGCTGCTGTTTGTAACCTCGCTCTGTTAGCTCCGTGATAACCATTTCTAATATTTCATCGTGTTGCATGGCTGACTCCTTTCCCTTATTTGAGAAGCTCCGGCCCTCAGCAACACAACATACCACAACCCGCTTGCAGAAGCAATTACGAAATGTTTATAATTTTCAATCTTGAGGCAGCGGCTCTATTATGGTAAAATTTGATATATATTGCTGAAGGAAATATTGCCTGATGAAAACCGTTAATATGGCGATTTATATTACAAGATAAACCTTGCTAATAAAAGTCAAGAGGTAATTTTGAGAATTGGCCGCTGAGAAAGGGTATAAGAAATAAACCTCCAATAACTTTAGGCGGGTGTCCGGAAGACAGTCATTCAAAATAACTTGCGGCATCTTTCAAACGGGATTGGGCAACAAACAAAATACGCTGTACTCGGTGAAAAACCGTGGACAGCGTATTTTTGACCTCTTTTTTCAAAAGGCGTCGGGATGCGAACTTACTTGGCAGAAACGAAACAGGCGGTAGAATTGAAAATGTACGATACGCCTGCGTCAATACTGCCGTTCTATTCTTATTGACATCTAAAAACAAAAGCAATATAATATCAACGTGCGATATCGTAAAGCGATATTGGAAACGTGAGGGGGGTCATAATGAAAAACAAAGTACGCGGGCCGCTGACGGAACCCATGTTTTATGTGCTGATGGCCTTTTTGAAGCAGGATATGTGTGGCATTGATATTACGGAATATGTGAGCCGGCGCACCGGTGGCCGCGTACAGCTTGGCCCGGGTACGCTCTATACGATACTGGCAAAATTTCAGGAGGACGGCGTGATTGAGGAGGTCGCCGTGGATGGCCGCAAGCGAACTTACCATCTGACGGATAAAGGCAGAGAGGCCTATATGGAGGAGCTGGAACGCTTACGGAAGTGCTTACGGGATGGGGAGGAGGCGCTACTATGAGTAAAAAAAGCTGTTGGAAGCTGATGCAGGTCAACGGATATGACATTTCCGCCATCGAGCACTGCTTAGAGCGCATGGCGGCAGAGGGGCTTCTTTTTTCCATGACCATCGGCCCGCTCACTCTATTCTGCCGCGAGGAACCCAAAGTGCTGCAGTTCCATCTGGAGCCGATACTGGGCCGGGCCGAAGAAGACGCTGAGCTGAACGCATTATATGAGGACGCCGGCTGGCGGTATCTTGGCATGTTTCGAAACAATTACTTTGTCTTTGCAACGGAGAGCCTGGAGGCGGAAGCCCACACCGACTCCGAAGCGCTGGACTATGTGCTAAAGCGCTTTTTCAAACAAAAGCTCCTTGGCGGGCTTGGGCTGCTGACGTTCAACGTCTTTCTGCTCGCGCTTTATAGCGGCGGCTGGCCGGGCAGCATCGGCTGGACCCATCTGCGATATTTCCCGGTGGAAACCATCGGCAAATATCCGGTGCTGCCCTTATTGCTTTCAATGCTGGGCCTTGTCCTGCTGGATTTTTCCTATCTGCTGGGGCTTGTGTGCCTGCGCCGCTGCCGCGCCGGTAAAAGCGCGGGCAGACTATCGCGCTCCGGCTGGCTTTTGGCGGCGGGCATTGCGATTTTAATTCCTGTGGCGCTGAACACCGTTCAAGTGTTTTCCGGCATGGGTGATGACGCGACCGACGTGTCCGCCTCCAATTTTGTCACGCTAAGCGAAATTGAAGGGCCGGAATTTCGCCTCACCGGCGACAATATGAATAACATGAACTACATTTCCCACGCAGGCACCCTGCTCGACCCGGAAAGCTGGTATTTCCGGCAATATGGCGCCTATTCCCATTTCGATGGCGGCATCGACATGAACGATGTTCCGCACCTGATTTTGTCCATTAACCGCTATCCCATGGATACGCTGGCACAGAAACGCGTGCAGGAGTGGTGTAATTATCGAATTTTAGATGCAGACTATCAAGCTCTGCCGCTTACTGGCGGTCTGGACGAAGCCTATCTGCTGCAAGGCGACGGAGAAAGCTACCTCGTTTTGCGCCAAGGCGGTATTGTTCTTCGTGCAGATTATCAGGGCGATCAAGACCTGAAAGAATTTCTCCAACGCTTCGCGCAGATGCTGCAAGATTTATAAAAGACAAAGGATGCGCTCAAAACGGGCGGATAAGGAGACAAATTGTGAAAACCGTTTTCAAAATACTTCCCGTATCCCTTTACGATATCCCCGGCCTGGAGCGGTGGCTGGAGGAGGCGACCAACCTCGGCCTTTTTCCGACGCATCTTGGCGCCTACGCCGCTTTTACCAAGGACGGCGTGCCCGGCACGCGGTACCGGCTGGAACCCTGGGGGAAAATAGGGACGGAGCCCACGCCGGAGCAGCTGGAGCTGTACCACGCCGCCGGATGGGAATACGCCTTTTCGATTGCGCGTACTTACTTTCTCTTTTACACCACAGACCAGGGTGCTCCGGAGCTGTATTCAGACCTTGCCACACGGGGACAGTCTCTGGACCGATTGGCAAAGCAGATTAAAAGCACCAGGGTTATGCTATACTTTTTTCGTGGTTTCTTGAAATTTTTCTCAAAAATGTATCATGCCATGTAACGAATTGTCGCTCAAAAGAACTAATAGATAGTGCCAGCGATAGGAGGTGAAAGCCGTGACCCACAAAGGGGAAGATTTCTATGAACAACACGTCAAAATTGTCTATCGCTATCTGTTTTCGCTGATTGGCAAAGCAGATATAGCGGAAGAACTGACGCAAGAAACCTTTTATCAGGCGTTTAAAAGCATGAATACATATCGCGGCGAATCTTCTCCCCAAGTTTGGCTATGCGCTATCGCTAAAAGATTATGGTTTAAGGAATTGGAGCGGCGCAAACGTACCACCATTATCGATGAAGAATTTCTTTCCGGTATAGCTGCTCCTGATGATTTGGCAAAAGATTACGAGGTGAGGGAAAACAGATTCACCCTTTATCGAGCGATGCAGCAATTGGACACAGATACCCGTGAGGTTATCCACTTGCGGTTAGCGGGTGATTTCTCTTTTCGGGATATTGGAGACATCCTTGGGCGTAGCGAAGTGTGGGCTCGTGTGAGGTTTTATCGCGGCAAGGAGGAGCTTGCAAAGATTATTGGAGGTGACCGGAATGATCGAGAATAAATTGAACTGCTGTGTGGTGAGAGATCTTCTTCCGGCTTATATCGAGGACTTAACCGAGAGCGAGACAACTGCTCTGGTCAAAGAGCATTTGGAGAAATGCCCCTCCTGTAAAGCCGTTGAGAACGATATGCGGACTTCTGTTCCGATTGAAAAGGCCCCAAAGCGCGCTTTGCATGTTTTAAAACGTGTAAAGCGTACCCGCCTGATTGCTGCAATCCTCGCTACGGTGGTGGCTCTTGGATGTATGTGGTGGTTGTATGACCAAGAATTTCATTATGCAAACACCGCAGCCGGACGGCTGGCCGCCGTGGAGGATTACATCCCGCAACCGGAGAATTCCACCATGACCCATGGCGTTAAAGCAGGAACTCCGCTGAGAGCTGTTTCATGGGCCGAACAGAATAGACATCTTTTTATTTTCTATACGGCGGATAATGAAGAAAACGTTTGGGGAATCATCCATCTTGTTCGGGGGATCAACGGAAAATACAGGACAATAGAGGCAACCTATTCCCCATCCCAATATACTGGCGGGATATACGGCGAAAGCCTGACGCCCAAGGGCACAGATTGGCGTCTGTTTATGCTGGCGGGATATAATTGCCGTGACATCTACACGGCGGAGATTCAATACTCCGCGAATGACTACAATGGGGTGGATAGATATCCTATTACAAAGACATATGAGGTCAAAGAGGCGGATTTCCTCTGGATCATGGATCAGGAAGAGTTGATGCAAGAACTGGAGGTAAACGGCGAATCTATTGTTCGCTTAATGATTGACGAAATCAGACTATTGGATAAGAATGGCAATGATGTTACGAGCCAGTACAAAGACGATTCAGAAAACGCTTCTTGGGGCGGCGGGATAGGCACCGCAGAATTGTTCTTGGTCTATGTGTACATGGGAATCGTGGCCCTGTTAGGCGTAGTGTTCATTCGATACTTTTTGCGTCGAGATTAAAAGTTTGGTTTCCCCCTTGTATGGGAGCGTTATTTTGGTACGTCAAAATACGGAAACAGAATGGTTTGTAGCTGATCATGGATATTGATATTTTCAATGATGCTCTGACTTAAAAGCCAGAGAAATACCAAACAACGGGGCCGAGATTTTTGCCCCGTTATTCGGTATGAAGCTTGATTCTCTGTCTATACCCTGCCCCCTGCGCGGCTGCTGCTCCCGCTGTTCCTGCCGCATGATGCTATAAACACTGCGCCGGATTTGCTCGGCTTCTTTGACCCCGTTTTTCAAATTGGCATAATCCACATCAAGCCGTTTCCGCTCGGCGGCAAGCTTGACGCGCTCAGCTTTACAAGGAGAATATCTTTCTTTCCGACAGAAATGACACCGCCTTTTACACAGAGATTAACTCTCCGATGTCATTTCCTCTGATATCTCTTGTTCCGTATCCCGCAGATATTAAAACAACGTAACCACAAGCATTGATAAAAGCATAGCCGGACAGGAATTTTCCTGTCCGGCTATGCTTTTCCGTACCTGTTTGCCATAGGGGTTCACATCATATCCCTATGAATGTTATCCCTTATTATTAGGAGGGTTAATACCCATATACTCTAAAATTGTACGAATTCGTTGTTGTCCATCAACCGCTTCATAAACGTAAGGATCATCCTCATCGTTTTCAACTCTTTTCTTTTCCAAAAGCTTTTTGTAATATTTTTTCATATCACCATCTGGATATCCATGACTAAGAGTTCGTTGATCAATTTTCCATACATAGAATTTCGGAATGTCAAAACCAGTAAAGATTGAATCAATTAAAAGTTTCTTCTGTTTTAGATCCCAGGCATTTTCCCGTTGATACTCTTCTGGTGATAAAAATAAATCTCCATGTTTAAAATACATTGAAATCTGTCCAATTGTCTGAGGTCCGTTAGTGGTGGTCTTCAAATTATATCCCCCTCCCTATAAATCAGCTTCCTTCTAAATTAAGCATTTATTTCGTATCTCCTCATAATTTCTCCCCGTCGGCATTACAAAGAGGCACGTGCCGCCACTCTTGGATTCCCACAGCTCGCCTAGTAATTTCTTTTCTTTTGAATCTTCATTGTCATAAAGATGAGCACCTTTGTACTCCACAACTAAGCAACGGCCATCATTTAAGAGGCCCACAAAATCAGGATAGAACTTATCGGTAGAGGTCTGCAGCCAAAAAGAATGTTCCGGCTGCCGTTCCAGGTTACGCACCCAGTATTTCACTTCCGGTAGCGTATCTATAAACTGAGCACATTCGAATTCTTCGCCATCCGATTTTAGCTCGCCTACTACTGGATAATAATGTTTTTGAAACTGATAGCGTCCCTGATATCTGGTTTTACAAGGATATGAGTAGGGATCGGAATTATACGAAAAAGCAATCTCTGGGGATACAACTAAAGGCAAAGCGTCATTAGAGAACAACACTTGCTGCCATCCTTTCTTACGTTGCTCCTGGCGATGTTGTTCAATTCTGCGCGCTACGGCATTACGCAGGCGATATTTTTCCTTAATAAGGCGGTCAAAGCTAAATCCTCTTTTCTCAGTTAGATATGAGAGCATCCGGGTCAAAAATATTTGCGCATCATCCGGATTAATGTCTGGATGTGGTATCTTTTGGTCCAACCATAAAACCAATGTAGGTAATTCCCATCCATGATCAGCAACGAAGAGAGCCATTTGCTCTTGCAATGCAGCTATAAAATTAGTCTGAACACGCCCCGTGTCAGTAACCGTAATTTCACCGTATTGTCCCGCATTCTCATGTTCAGGAAACATCTCTTGATCCAGGCTGGAATCACACTTTGATAATTCCCAGGGAATCTCAAGAAAGTGAGTATCCTCAACCGGTTCGAAAAGACCTCCTTGTTGTATGGCCAACACCGGAACAGATAATATTTCTCCTCGCTCTGCCGGTGATTTCTCCGACTCCAATATGAGGTTATATTGTTCCGCAGTATGGAACAACTGCTGTAAGGCTTTTTGAGCTCCCTCACCGATCACTGCGTGCTTTAACTCCTGCTTTTCCTCTTCATCAAGTAAATCGTTCATTGTTAGCGTACCAGTATCATGATCATAAGTTATCTTACTTATGGTATCGTCTGATAACAGTTTAAAATCCGGTGCCTCCGCAAGTGTGACCTGCATAGGAGAATGGGGAGAAGGAGTAGGTACGAACCCCAATTCCGGCTGATTATAGTTGCTACGTTGTTTAATAAGATCCTTAGCCTCCTGACGTTCAAAGCCATTCTGTACCATAGCATCAGCCAATGCACTGGCTACAGTTCCAAAATTATCGGAGGAAGAAAAAGCATATGCCATATTCAAATCCTTATGGTTCTTTGGCTTGGCTCCGGGTAAACGCAGCACCCGTCCAATGATTTGTTCAATTGCTGTAGATGATCTTAATTCTGCCACAGAGCATAATCCATAAGCAAAAGGGCAATCCCAGCCTTCTTTTAGAGCTTTAACTGTTATTATATAGCGTATTTCACAGCTTTCATCCAGGATATTTATACCCTCCAGGTCTCGCCGGTTACCGGTTTCAACAGCTATATGCTGGGCAGAAATCCGATGGTCTTCCAAAAGTGTTTTTTCAATAACATCCCAGGTTATGCGTTCCTGGCCGGTCCGGTTGGCTTCGGCTTGTATCAATAATATCGGGCGAATATACTCACCAGTTTCAGACCGCTCCTGATGAGCAATCTCCTCCAGTTTGACCCTGGTACTAATAGCATCATCCAGCACAGTTTTCCAATCCGGCTTTGTTTCCAAAAGGACGGGGAGCTTAATCATGTTTTCTGCCTTAAGTTCTGCCGCCGATACGGTATAAAGTACATTACTGGGATTGGTCTCAACGTCCGGAGTAGCAGTAAATTCAATAATACAGGAGGGACTTAGACGTGCCAGAGTTTCAAAAGATAACGATGTCCGGGCATTATGAGCTTCATCCACAATGACTACCGGTTTACGCATCCGCAAAACATTAGCCAACGACGGTATGACTTCCCCGCCGCTATCCCTTTCAATATCTTTAAGGGCTTCAACAGGAATATTTTCAAATAAAGATTTTAACTGCCCAGCTGCTTCATATACTTTGCGCCCCTCGGTTTCTTCCTTTGATCTGTAAGAATATTTTTTAATTCCTGTTTGGCCTGTTGATTATGCCCTACCTCTTGATACGTCCATATAGTTGATGGCACCACTCCGTTCTGAACTTCGCTTAAAAATTTTTTTAATGAAGGAATATTACTGCCATTTTTCCCAAACCATATCCTTCCGTCGTCAATAAATTTCTGCATGTTTTCACGTGAAGTCATCCAACATCTTCCTCTAGCAGGATGTGCTACTCTACCCGATGGTGTTGTAATTGGGTAATCATATTCTGGCGTATAGCTTCGAACTGTTAAGTCAGCTGACTTCCAGGGCCCGCGGGGATCATTATCCGGGTTTGAATAACGTCCTCGAATAGTATCTGTTTGCGGAAGCAGATGCCTTTTCCATCCACCTTTAGACCCTTTGTTTTTCGCATAGCATAAAATAAAATCGTGCATATCAGAAAAATAGCTGGCGTCGTTTTGTGGCGAGTACTTTTTTTGCCAAATAATATTAGCAACAAAATTATTCGTTCCAAATATCTCATCCAATAACATCCGCAAATGATGTTGCTCATTATCATCAATACTTACAAATATTACCCCATCTTCCCGCAAAAACTGTCTTAACAATTGTAACCTTGGGTACATCATGCACAACCATTTGTCATGCTTTGATAAATCTTCTGCCTCTCTTCCTACTACTTTTCCCAGCCACTCTCGAATTTCCGGGCTGTTTACGTTGTCATTATAAACCCAGTTTTCTGTACCAGTATTATAAGGCGGATCTATATATATGCATTTAACTTGTCCCGCGTAGTAAGGAAGCAAAGCTTTTAAGGCAATAAGATTATCTCCTTGCACAAGCAGATTACCGTTGCCAGGCTCACCAACTGAATACTGATCATTGCAGCGTAATAAATGATATGGAACCTTGTGATGATAGTTCTCAACGGCTTTGCGGCCATACCAATCTAGAAAAGGCACTCTATATCCTCCTTGTATTCTACGAATAATTTAATTCCTCTAGCAGCCTGTGTTAGTATCGGGTATTAAAACACTATACAAAATACCTGTCATACCAGATTTAACAGGCAAAAAAAGCTGCTTTAAGTTAAAAATAATAACTTTACTCTCTTTCTGAGTTATATTAGGCGGTCTGTAACCTGGTTTTCACTCGGAATATCTTCAATAGGTTATGTACTGCACATATAAATCGCCATGAAGAGCGCACTTTATCAATACCCCGTAATAGAAATTGACGAAGTCCTAACTGTTCTTTGATAAAGCCAAATACCGGTTCAATGGATGTCTGCCTGAGGCGGTACCGTTCCCGGCCATGTTTTGTTCTAAGTTTCCTGCGCATCAGGTACTTGCGGGTTGCATCTTTTGGTATTCGACCTCGCAGAGCCTTCTGAGTTCTCCATTCACTGTGCTTGATTTTGTCCGGGGGAATGAAGGCTTCCACTCCTTGCTGCTCAAGAAAAGTTAGATTGTCTTCGCTGTAGTACCCGGCATCAGCTGAAACTTCTACGGGACGAGAACCAGTATTATCTATGACCTGATTGACTTGATCTCGTAATTGCTCTACGTCATTGGATTTAGTGCAAACATCCGCGGCAACAATTATCTGGGTCTCAGCATCTACCGAAGCCTGGGCATTGTAGCCCTGAATGAATGCTTTATCCGAATTCCTCATAATTCGGGAATCGCTATCCGTGAAGTTGCGCTGAGCTTTAATTTTCGGCTCTGCTTTCTTGGCATCCTTGCGCCGTTTGTACTTTTTGCCATTGGTTTCCGCTTTAGCTTGACGTTCAGCTTGTTCCTGTTCGGCCCGTTCTCTGGCTTCGGCCTCGATTTCAGCTTTGGCTTTCTTAATGGCTTCCAAACGTTTTTCCCGGGTGGAAAGCTCATCGGGTAATTCGTCACCACGGCGGTTGCCATACTTGCGGTCTTCTTCCCGGTCAATACGCTCAGCGTCTTTTAGAAGGTTTTCAATTTCCTTACGCAGTCTTTCTTCTTCTTTTTTCATGTAGGCATAACTCATAGCGCTGTGTTTGGAAGCATTAGCTTTTATCTTGGTTCCATCGATGGCTATTTGGTTCAGTTTGACTAAGCCTGCCTTGTCAGCCATTTGTATGCTCTGCACCAAGAGTTCTCCTAAAGCTTTAAGATGCCTACGGCGAAACTCGGAAATGGTCCAGTGATCCGGCTGCTGGTTGCAGGAAAGAAACCTTAGGGCAACATCATCATAGAGTGCACGCTCAATCTTGCGTGAGGAACGGATGCCCTTGGAATATGCGTAAACTAACACCTTGACCATCATCCTGGGTTCATAAGGGGGATAGCCCCGCAGTTCATTGTAGTCACCGTAAATGGCCGATAAATCTAAACAATCCACCGCCTCATTAATAAAGTGGGCCGGCTGACCTTCAGGAACCCAATCCTTGACGGAAGGTGGGAATAACAACAGTTGATCAGGCTGATATTCTCTAAATTTCTTCTCTTTCATAAATTAAAAATTCGCCATTGATCCTTGTTATTCCTACGTTTATGGCTACTTTTGTTTATTTCTTATGCAGCTTTATTCACACAGGCTGCTAGCGATGTTGCTCAATTCTGCGTGCTACGGCATTGCGCAGACGATATTTTTTTAATAAGGCGATCAAAGCTAAATCCTCTTTTATCGGTTAGATATGAAAGTATCCGGGTCAAAAATACTTGGGCATCATCCGGATTAATATCTGGATGTAATATCTTTTGATCCAACCATAAAACCAATTGAGGTAATTCCCATCCATGATCAGCAACGAAGAGAGCCATTTGCTCCTGCAATGCAGCTATAAAATTAGTCTGAACTCGTCCCGCGTCAGTAACTGTAATTTCACCGAATTGCCCCGCATTCTCATGTTCAGGAAATATCTCCTGATCCAGGGTGGAGTCACACTTTGATAATTCCCAGGGAATCTCAAGAAAGTGAGTCTCCTCAAACGGTTCGAAAAGACCTCCTTGTTGTATGGCCAACACCGGAACAGATAATATTTCTCCTCGCTCTGCCGGTGATTTAGCTGACTCCAATATGAGGTTATATTGTTCCGCAGTATGGAACAACTGCTGTAAGGTTTTTTGGGCTCCCTCACCGATCACTGCGTGCTTTAACTCCTGCTTTCCCTCTTCATCAAGTAACTCATTCATTGTTAGCGTACCAGTATCATGATCATAAGCTATCTTACTTATGGTAGGTGAATGATTCTCTTCATCTTAATAGCTGAACGTACGTTTCCAAGGTTGCTCATAAAAAGGCTGAAGGGTAAAAACGCATGAAATTAAATCTCCTGACAGATAACCTGCAACGCTGATATTCTGCATCTAGATATATTTTGTTAACAGATGCTTATTTATCTTTTACTTCCCAAACATAAATTTTTGGTATTTTGTTGAACTATACTAACCAAATTAGTATAGTTATGGAAAGGGGTTCTATCTCTTAGCTGCACTAATGTTCCCTCTCTTTTACATAAAATTGAAACAATCGCTACTAGCCGTTCTGATAACCCGATGACTGAGTTATCGGAAAAAGTTAGAAAATCAGTCGGAGAGTTTATAGATTTTATATATGAGAGTTTTGCATAAAAGCAAAATCAGATTCTTTGAAAACTGAAATATGA